>Ga0315336_1001356_pt1 | contig 48824 bp, 43 predicted proteins | sample ASW5metaG_FD_204512 | JGI IMG/M metagenome (GOLD analysis project Ga0315336, IMG submission 204512) | Ammonia-oxidizing marine archaeal communities from Monterey Bay, California, United States - ASW #5 | ecosystem: Environmental > Aquatic > Marine > Intertidal zone | place: USA: California...
TAATTCATTCCAGTGCGTTGACACGGCAGGTGTTTCGACGACTCCAGGTTCAACCTCGAAAAGTCTTCGTGAATTCTGAAGGGTAAAGCTTCAGCTGAGCCGGGGGCGCAATTCTAAAACTCCATTGGGATCAACTCATGGCTCCGGTTCTGCCTTTGCATGCTTTTCTCCAACCGAACGGCTCAGCTGAAGCTTCGCCCTCCATAATTCTGGCATGGATCATGGCGGGAAAGGGTAAAGCTTGAGATCGGTAAAGGCACCCTCGATTCCGGATCGAATCACGCCGCGCGTGGCACAAATTGATGGTCAAGAGAGCGACTGGACGCTGACGTGCGCCCCATTTTCACTTACAACGCTCGTCTTTCTGCGGCGTTCATCGTACCCGCAACTAAAAATTCCAAACCGGCCGCGCCGGACCATCCGAAATCAATTCTTCCAGGTACTGCCCTGAAGAAGGCGGCGGCACCCCGCCCGCGTGCTCGCCGCGGTCCATGTTGCGGTAGCTGAGCACGTGATGCCATTTCCCGTCGCCGAGGCGCAGGGTCTCGCCCATGGAATGATCCATAAACCAGACCGGACCCTTCGGAGGCGGTCCGAATTCTTCCAGGGCGTTGCGCACGTCGATCGCGGGCAGCAGGTCGTTGCGTTCGTCGTTAAGCGGAAGGATGATCAACCAATCGCGCTCGTGCTTGTGCCTGGTGCACACGATGTAGGGTGTGCCGTCGGCGGCCTGGTTGATCGTGACCGGCGCCTCCCCCCGGGCAGCTTCCCTGTCGATGACGATGCGCCAGGTCTCACCTCCATCGGCACTGCGCCAGATTCGGATTGTATCCCCAATGTCACCAAAGCATCCCCGGGATGTGAACAGGAGGGAACCATCCAGGTCACGCACAAGGCTGGGCTCGATCCAGACCGTGTCGCTCTCGTGGTCCGCGACCGGCACGTACGAGACCGGTTCCCAGGCACTACCGCGGCGTTGCCAGCGGGCCACGCCGGCGGAACCCGGACGCAGCCCCTCGAGAATATCACCCCGGGAAGCATCGACCGGACAAAGGAAATCGTCCCCGTCGGAAATGCCCTGCTTGAGTCCCGGCTTGAAAAGAGGCCACTCCGAACCCGCGCCCGAGGCCCGTAGCGGTTCGTCCTCGGTATACACTTCGGTATCGTCGATCAGAAAAAAGTGTGTGTCGTAGGTAAACTGAAACAGGGTGGTTCGAAAAATCATCTTCGTTCGTTTGTGCGACTTGGAGTAGTGGCCTTTGCCCAGGAGCGGAAAATCAAGGCACTCACTCAACCCGAATCCCGTGCCCGCATGCGGATGGGGTGTTCCGTCATCGCGCAGCGCGCCCAGCGGCACGAAGCCGCCGACAACGGGGTAGTGAATGCTGATGCGTCGTTCTCCTCTAGGATTGACATATTTGTCATTGCGAATGATCGGCACGGCACCGGCCGGATCCAGGGTGTCCAGTTCGTCGAACAGAATGAGATCACTTCCATTCTCAAAGTCTCCGACCGGATGGCCTTCGTTGCGCAGACAGCACAGAACGCCCGCAAGCTTTGGCGCAACTTGAAAGGGAAAGCCGACGCCGTAGCGGCAAACCTCTCCCGGCGGATTCTCGGCAGGCTCAGTCAGGCGGGGTGGATGGGCGGTGATGGAGGTAATGGCCATGATACCAAGTCTCAATTCTTGCGGGCAAGCCGTTCAGGAGTCGAAGGCGGCACTCAGCGGGAAACGCCCAGCTCCTGAAGCTTCTTCACCACGTCCTCACCATGGGTGTCCGGGTTGACGTTCTTGTCGACGAAGAGAATCTTGCCGTCGCTACCGATAAAAAAAGTCCACCGAAATGGAATCTGCCGCTCCTCTGTCACCACTCCGTACTTTTCAGCCACTTCTTTCCCCGGATCGCTGAGAATCGGATAGTTCAGATCCAGAGATTCGGCAAATTTCGTGTTGGTTTCCACGTCATCGCAACTGGCGGCAAAGTAGGCGACGTCGAATTGCCCGATTGTACTGCCGCTGTCACGCAGCGACTTGCACTCCGTCGTTCAGCCGCCGGTGAAGGCCTTGGGAAACCATGCCAGCACCACGACCTTCCCATTTTTGAAATCGGCAAGAGAATACTCCTTGCCGTCCGAACCGGTCAGCGAAAACGGGGGGGCTGCAGTTCCCACGGTGCTATCCTCCTCTACCTCGACTGCACATCCCGGCAATGCGATCAATCCGGTGAGCGCGATGACTATGTATCTCATGTTCACGAATCCGGCATCCTCTTAGGGTAGAATGTAGCCGTTCCCCGAGGGCATGGCAATCCTGGGGCGCCAAAAGGGTTCGGGAGCCCCGGATTGAGCGAGCGGAGCGCCTTCTTGACCGACTTGAACCCCAACCCTAGGATGAGGACCGTCGTTTCCAGGGAATCTCTATTGAAAGCAGTCATACTAGCCGGCGGGTACGGATCGCGACTGAGCGAAGAAACCACCGTTCGCCCGAAGCCCATGGTTGAAATCGGCGGCCGACCCATTCTCTGGCATATCATGAAACACTATTCTCACCACGGGATACGGGATTTCGTAATTTGCTGCGGGTACAAGGGGCATATGATCAAGGAGTACTTCGCAACCTACTTCCTTCGTGAGAGTGATCTTCGTTTCGATTGGCGCAACGACCGTATGGACGTGCTGGACAACCGGTCCGAGCCCTGGACGGTCACCCTGATCGACACGGGGCTGAAAACCGCGACCGGGGGTCGATTGAAAAGAGTTCGCAAACACCTCGGTGATGAAACCTTCTGCTTCACCTACGGTGACGGTGTCTGCAATGTGGATATTCAGGACGTGATTCGATTTCACCGGCAGCAGAACGTTCTGGCAACCCTCACGGCAGTGCAGCCGCCGGGGAGGTACGGATCCTTCGAATTCGTCGACGACAGCACCGGCATGCAGTGGCTGAAGGACCGCGCCCACGGCGACGGCGCCTGGGTCAACGGCGGTTTTTTCGTAATCGAACCGGCAGCGATTGACTATGTCGAAGATGATCTGATCATGTGGGAAAGCGCGCCGATGGAACGCCTGGCCGAAGAGGGGCAGGTTGCCGCATTCAAGCACGGCGGGTTCTGGCGCTGCATGGACCACCTCAGCGACAAAGTGTACCTGGAAAACCTCTGGTCCGGCGGTGCGCCGCCATGGAAAGTGTGGCAATGAACAAAGATTTCTGGTCCGGCCGCAAGGTCTTCGTAACCGGTCACACCGGATTCAAGGGTAGTTGGCTCAGCCTCTGGTTGCAGCATTGCGGGGCAGACCTTACGGGGTATGCCCTCTCTCCCCCGACCGATCCCAATCTCTTCGAGGCAGGCAGTGTCGGCAAGGGCATGCACTCGATCCTGGACGATGTGCGGGATCCGGAACGTCTGGCGGCAGCAATCGCGACCGCACGGCCGGAGGTTGTTTTTCATCTCGCGGCGCAACCCCTGGTGCGCGAATCGTATGCGAACCCGGTGGAAACCTACGGCACCAACGTCATGGGAACGGTCCACCTGCTGGACGCGGCGCGAAAAACGGACAGCATTCGATCGGTCGTGATCGTCACCAGTGACAAGTGCTACGAGAACCACGAGTGGATCTGGGGATACCGCGAGCGCGACCCGATGGGCGGGCACGATCCCTACTCCTCAAGCAAGGGATGCTCGGAACTGGTTACGGATGGATTCAGGCGCTCCTTTTTCTCGGAGCCGGAGAGCCCCGCGATCGCTTCGGCGCGGGCGGGAAATGTAATCGGCGGCGGCGACTGGGCACGAGACCGATTGATTCCGGATATCCTGTCCTACATCGCGGAAGGGAAGTCCGTACCCATTCGCAACCCTGCCGCCGTTCGGCCCTGGCAGCACGTGCTGGAACCGTTGAACGGATACCTGATGCTTGCGGAGGCGCTGTTCCGGGAGGGACAGGATGCCGCCGAAGCATGGAACTTCGGCCCTGATGACGACAACTGCAGACCGGTGGCCTGGCTGACGGATGAGTTGATTCGGCGTTGGGGCGGCACCGCGACATGGGACCGCGACGATGGAAATCATCCCCATGAAGCGGTTTTTCTCAAACTCGATTCCTCCAAATCCAGGCAAAGGCTTGGCTGGACTCCGAAACTATCCATTGAGGTGACACTCGACTGGATCGTCGATTGGCACAAACAATTCTCCGAGGGCGCAGACGCGCGCGAGATGACGCTGGCAAACATCGAGGATTTCGCCGGAATTGTTCAGTGATGAACAGGATCCTGCTCCGCGCAGGGTTGGAAGTGCCGGACCGCAAGAGCGAGGGACCCGGCAACCTAAGCTCCGATGTTGACCAATCCACCCTTCTTGTGGAGAATTCGCGGTTTCCTGGCGAAAATTCTCATGACAGAATTCAAACAGAACCGAGTCTCGCAGACCGTCTGGCAGTGGCAGGCGGAGGCGGACGCCGTGGCCGAGCCTGCCGGCATGAATCCCCGAGTCAAAGTTCTCATTACCACTCCCATCGCGTTGCTGATCGCATTCGGACTATACAAATGGAGAGGGCATCCGGTCGGCCCATCCATTGTAGTGGTAATTGCGCTTTCGATCTGTTTTTGCGGTCTTTTCGTGCCGAAGGCGTTCGAGAAAATCGAAGCGTTCTTCAATTGGTTTGCGGTCTGGGTGGCGACCGCCGTCTCCTGGATCCTGTTGGTCCCGGTTTTTTACCTGATTTTCGCGCCCGCCCACCTTCTTCTCACGATCCGACGGCGGGATCCTATGCATCGCGAATGCCCCAGCGGGGAAAAGTCGTACTGGACCCCACGGCCCCCCATTACCCGGGATAACTATTACCGAACCCAGCATTGATGAATATTCTCGGGATTTCAGCCTATTACCATGACTCCGCGGCCGCGCTCCTGCGCGACGGCAAAATCGTGGCGGCCGCCCAGGAAGAGAGGTTCTCGCGAAAGAAACACGACTCACGCTTCCCGATTCACGCGGTGAACTACTGCCTTTCGGAAGCGAATCTGCACACCGACAACCTCGACGCAATCGCATTCTACGACAAGCCGATCACGAAGTTTGCGCGGATCCTTGAAACGTATTTCAGCGTGGCCCCGAAAGGGCTGCGATCCTTCATGATGGCGGTACCTCTCTGGATGCGCGAAAAGCTCTGGATCCCCATGCAGATGGAGAAGGCCCTTGAGGACGGGGGCCTCACGCTTCCTGAAAACATCTATTTTCCGGAGCACCACGAATCACACGCAGCCAGCGCATTCTATCCCTCCCCGTACCCGAGCGCGGCCATTCTTACCGTGGACGGAGTCGGGGAATGGGCCACCAGCACGATAGGGCACGGGGTCGGCCGGGACATCAAAATCCTAGAGGAACTTCGCTTCCCTCACTCCCTCGGCCTCCTCTACTCCGCATTCACCTACTTCACGGGTTTCCGGGTTAATTCGGGCGAGTACAAGCTGATGGGACTGGCGCCGTACGGAAAACCGAAGTACGTCCGGCAGATTTACGACCACCTGCTCGACATACGGGATGACGGCTCATTCCGGTTGAACATGGACTATTTCAATTATCTGTCCGGCCTCACCATGACCAACGACAAGTTCGCAGACTTGTTCGGCGGACCGGCGCGTTCTCCGGAAAGCGAAATCACCGAACGGGAAATGGACATCGCCAAGTCGATCCAGGAAGTCACCGAGGAAGTGGTGATGCGGATGGCGCGGCACGCGCGTGAAGTCACCGGCGAAAAGTACCTCTGCATGGCCGGTGGTGTGGCGCTGAATTGCGTCGCCAACGGAAGACTCCTGCGGGAAAACGTTTTCGACGACATTTGGATTCAACCGGCGGCCGGCGATGCAGGCGGAGCGCTCGGCGCCGCCTACATGGTCTGGCACATGGCCCATGATCAGCCGCGGGAAGCGGCCGGACCCGGAGATTCCATGTCCGGGTCCTACCTGGGCCCCGCCTTCAGCGATGAAGAAATCGGCGCGTTTCTTGATAAAAATGGTTATGTCGGCCACCAACTCAATGGCGACGCCTGGGCACGGGAAATCGCTTCGATCATGGCCGACGACAAGGTCGTCGGGCTCTGCCAGGGGCGCATGGAATTTGGCCCGCGTGCGCTGGGAGGACGATCGATCATCGGGGACGCGCGTTCTCCGAAAATGCAGTCGGTCATGAATCTCAAGATCAAGTACCGCGAGTCGTTCCGGCCGTTCGCCCCAACCTGCCTGGAAGAGAGGGTCAGCGATTTTTTTGAGTTGGATCGCGCATCGCCCTATATGCTGCTGGTCGCACCGGTAAAGAAGGAACGATGCAAAGGACTCGAAGAGAGCGAAACTCTGCCGATTCGGGATCGTATCAACCAGATTCGCTCTGACGTACCCGCCATCACCCACGTGGATTTCTCGGCACGGGTTCAGACCGTCACCCCGGAGACCAACAAGAGGTATTACGACATCATCAAAGCCTTCGAGGACCTTACAGGGTACGGCATTATCATAAACACTTCGTTCAATGTCCGGGGCGAACCGATCGTGTGCACCCCCGAGGACGCCTACCGTTGCTTCATGAGAACCGAAATGGACGTACTCGTGCTCGACTCCTTCATCCTCCGCAAAGAAGAACAGCCGCCCTGGGTGGAGGAAAAGGACTGGCGGGAAGATTACGTGCTGGATTAGATGATCGTTGTAAATACAGATAACGTCCCGGGTCTTCCCATTCTGGAGGTCAAGGGGCTCGTGCAGGGAAATACCGTCCGTGCCAAGCATGTAGGTCGCGACATCGCGGCAGGCTTCAAGAATATTTTCGGAGGGGAACTCAAGGGCTACACCGAACTCCTGGTGGAAGCCCGGCGGGAAGCGCTTGCCCGCATGCTGGGGCAGGCCCAGGCGATGGGGGCGAATGCAGTCGTCAACGTGCGATTCGCTACAAGCTCCATCACTTCGGGCGCAGCGGAACTGTATGCATACGGAACCGCGGTCCTCGTGGACGCTCCCACCCCCTCCCCTCCCCCGCCCCAACAATCACCACCGGCCACGACACAGGCGTAGCGGGGCGAAACATGATAACCATGCATCCCGAGTCTTCACGTCGTTCGCAGTCCTACCACCAATTATTCAACGGGATGCGTTGATCGCGAATTCGTCACAAAACTATAACGAGCACGGAAGACCGTAGAACGCAGGAAGATGGTTGCTGATGAGCGGCGATGATGTTGAGACATTTCTGATTTTTCTCTCCCCGGTCGTGCTGCTGATCCTGGGATTTGTCAGCGGGAAGCTGGCCGAGCGCTTTCATTTTGCCCGACTGAATTCCAAAGAGAAGGAACTCGCTCCCATAATGCTCTGCAATCTGAAAACCATCCCCTCGAACTGGAACCTGGACCAGGCGTTCCTGGTTTCGGGATCGGTGGTGATTGCCAACGATTATTTCAAATCGTTTGCCGCGTCGCTCCGGAACCTGATCGGGGGCAGAATGCGGTCCTACGAGACGCTGTTGGAGCGGGGTCGCCGGGAAGCCATCGTACGGATGCTTGAAGAAGCCCGGAACGGGTCCGCCAACGCGGTCTGGAACGTTCGATTCGTCACCACTTCACTGCAGAATGAACAGCGCAGACGCTCCGGCGGAATCGAATTGGTAGCCTACGGGACCGCGCTTCGCGCATCTTGAGAGACGCAGTTCACTGGGCTCTTCCCAACCACGCAGAAATCTTCTACAGTAGGGGTCGAAATGGATGACTGGATCCGCAGGGCCATCAACTATCAGGTGAATCTCCGATCACTTTCGGCGCGGGAGCCTCGCAACGCGATCGAAGCGGCGAATGAGCAGGAACTTGCAACCTCTCCCCTCGCCTACCTGGCCCGTAATGTCTCCGTATTGGCGGAACTCGGAATAAACGTCTTGAACATCATGCCCCCGTTTCCGATGGGCAAATCAGTCCGAAAGGGCATTGGATCGCCCTATTCGGTCCGAAACTTTCGCGGTGTTGATCCTGAATACGGATCGCTTGACGACCTCCGGACCTGCATTGGCGCCACCCACCGCAATCGGCTCAAATTCCTCATCGATATGGTGCCCAACCACACCAGCCGGGACCATGGCTGGATCGAACACAATCCGGAATATTACGTTCGGGGCTCGTCCGGAACTCTCGTGAATGACGCGGACTGGACGGATACGGCAAAACTCGATTACACCAATCCAGCGCTCCGCCAGGACATGATCGAGATTTTCGATTTCTGGTTGAGCTTGCTGGGGGAGGACGAAGACGGAGTCGTGCAGGGCGTCGACGGTTTTCGAGTCGACGGGGCCTACCTGGTCAATGACCGATCATTCTGGACCGAGGCCCTGCAGGAGTTGCGTTCACGCCACCCGGGGCGCAACCTGCTCTTCATCGCGGAGTGCTACGGGTCAAGAGACGCTCTGGATCTTTTCCAGAGAGGCTTCAACGCGGCCTACGACGACGATTTCCACAAGGTATGCACCAACCTGTACGGCGTGGATGCGAGCGGACAGACGGCGCTGATCGAATCTCCCGACATCGCAAACCAGGCGGACTTCGCCCCTTCCCTTGAGGCGTACCGGGCCCGCGGAATCGCCGGCGCTTTCGAAAGAATCCTCGCGGAGTACGAAGAGAGTTCCGGTTCGCGACCCGACTCGCCGCGCCTCGTACGATACACCGACAATCATACGGCAGGCCGGGGGGTTCATCGATTCGGCGACGGAGGCGTCCTCGCCGTCAACCAACTGATATTTCTTGCGGGTCACACCATTCCCTTTTTGCTCACCGGGCAGGAATTCGGGGCCGAAAACCTGCCGCCCATCCACATCCGGCTCGGGGCGAACGACAAGAGCCGGAGAATCCAGCGGGGCGGAGCAATCCAGGAAGTTCCGGGGATCGAATTCGAGGGAAACCTGTTCGCCCGGGGCCGCCTTCGACGGCGCGGATGGTATGAGTTCTACAAGGACCTGATTACGCTGCGCCTGAAAAACCCGGAACTCACGGAAGGGAACTTTCGCCTTCTTGAATCGGGTGAACAGTGCCCTGAAAACAAGCGCACCGTGGTTGCGTTTGAAAGGAAACACGGAGAAAGTCTGATGCGGTGCGCGGTAAACGTCGGGCCGGAGTCACGCAAACTTGCGCACGCGAGCCTGTTTCAATATGAGCCCCTCTATGGCGCCATCTTCGAAGGCGCGCTGCCTCCGTTTACTTCCGTGGTGGTACGGTGCGACTAGCCTTCCACCCGATCTTCGGAAAAGAAATCGAAGGGGTCTTCCTCGGAAGTCGAATTGGCATTGTACTCGAAAAAGATGATCATCCCGACCCAGGCAAGCGTCATCAGGACGATGAGAACCCAAAGCGCGATTCTCCATCCGCGACCATAGACGGCAGTCTCGATCCGGGCTGACGAGCGGTAGTGATTCTTTCGATGCCGACGAATCGGCGTGGGGTCGGTCTCCACCCGCTCCTCGCCGCCCCGTGAGGCAGGGTGCCATGCCATCTCTTCAGTTGACGATTCGGAGCTCTGGTCCCTGTCCAGAATCGTGACTCCGCCGTCCTCTTCAAGTATCCAGGGACGCGCTGTCTCGCGGCTCCGAAACTCCCTGGAATCCGCATCATATCGGAATAGACCTTGTGCCATTGTTGCTCCCAACACAGGTGGCGGATGCGACGAAATTCACACACCCATGCAATTGCTTGATTGCTGACTCTATCATGCTATATCGATTCGAAAGGATGCAAGCAACAACACCAGTTCTCCAACAGGATTACCCTTGGTCAGAGTGGACCGATGAGATGCTCCTATCCACGCGAATCTGCGATCTGGGGCTCCGTCTGGCCGGCTCCGCTCTGGAAGCCCGAATCGACCGCCTGCATTCTGAACATACCCAAAAGGGCCTTATTTTTCAACCCCGCTGCTATTTGACCACAGAATGGCTGTGCCCGGACCGGATTCCGTGGGTGGGAATTCCCTTTTGTCTGGCCCATTCGAGGCTCCAGGACCTCGAAAAGGCCCAAATGCTCGAGGTCGAAGGAGATACCGAGGCCACCTGCATGAAACTGCTCCGTCACGAGGCCGGACACGCCATCAATTACGCCTATCGTCTCTATCGAAGGACCCGGTGGCGGGAGCTATTCGGGCCGATTTCCCTGGACTACAACGTGCAGGAATACTTCCCCCGGAAGTACAGCCGGCAGTTCGTCGAGCATCTGCCGGAAAACTACGCCCAGGCCCATCCCGATGAAGATTTCGCGGAAACCTTTGCCGTCTGGCTTACTCCCGGGCTGGACTGGCAAAAGCGGTACCGCGGCCGGAAGGCGCTCAAGAAACTCGAATACATGGATACCCTGATGAAGGGAATCGGCTCCCGGGCGCCCATCGTCGCCACCGGCCCCAAACTCTGGCCGGTGGAGCGCCTCCGATCCACTCTGCAGTCCTACTACCGCAAAAAACAGCGGGATCTGGGAGATGACTATCCCGGATTCTATGACGAGGAACTCGGCAGGATTTTCGCCCTGGGGGCGCCCTCTCCGGGCGCGCTGAAAGCGTCGGCGTTTCTGCGAAAACACAGAAGATTTCTAACCAATCAGATCGCACAAACTGCCCGGCTCAAGAAGTATGAGGTCGACTCCGTCATCCGGCGGATGTATCAGCGAACACGAAAACTGGACTTGTATTTGCGTGACGACGAGCAAAAAAGCCTGGCTCATCTAAGCATCAGCCTCACGGCTCACCTCTACGAACAGCGCCAGATTCAAAGAAGCCAATAGCGCCATGATGCCGAAACTCAAGATTGCGATCCTGGTAGACCAGGAGATCATCGTCGAAGATGATCCACAACTTGAACACGGCCACGGAGCCGCCGCGGAGGAAGTCGAGTTCCACGTCACCGAAACGCTGCGGGGGATGGGGCATGAGACTCTCGTCATCCCCTTTTTGGAAAACTTTCTCGATACGGTAGATTCTCTTCGGCAATGCAGCCCCGATCTCGTATTCAATCTCACCGAGCATCACCTGGGAGATCGACGAAAGGATCAGCACATCGCCTCGTTGCTTGAACTCATGAACTTTCGGTACACCGGGGCCGGCCCTACCGGCCTCATGTTGTGCCGGGACAAGGCCATGTGTAAAAGGATCCTGAGCCACCACCGAATCAAGGTGCCGGATTTCGTTTCCTTCCCGATGGGGAAAAACCGCATCCGGCGAAATTTTCCGTTTCCCGCGATCGTGAAGCCGCGATTCGAGGACGGGTCCGACGGCATTTCTCTCGCATCCCTCGTTTCCAACCGGGAGGAACTGGCGGACCGCGTCACCATGCTGCAGGAGCGCATGGGACAGCCGGTAATCTGCGAAGAGTACATCGAAGGTCGCGAGGTGTATGTCGGGATCACCGGAAATGATCGGCTGTCGGCGTATCCTGCCCGTGAGGTGCGATTCGCGAACTCCGCGGATGGCCCGCAATTCGCCACGTCCAGGGTGAAACTGGACGAGGCGTATCGAAAGAAGTGGGACATCACGTTTACCGACGCTGAGTTGAGCGAGGAGATGGATCGAAAGGCGGGGCAGATCAGCAAACGGATTTACCGGCTTCTCCAACTTCGCGATTACGCCCGGATCGACATGCGGATCACCCCGGAGAACCAATTCGTCTTTCTCGAAGCCAACCCGAACCCTGATCTCACGATGGGAGACGAACTCGCGGAAGCTGCGGAAAAGTCCGGGCTCTCCTATGACGACCTGGTCGGCCGCATTCTTCGACACGCATGGAACCGGTACGAAGGAAGCGGCGGCTGATTCCCGCTGCGGCGTAATGAGATATCAGTATCGTTGATCAGCCCCTGGACCCCCTTTCCAGGGATTGGAACTTCTCGATCAAAGCAATCCTGAATTTTTGATTTTCGATTTTCGAGTTATGATTGTATATTTTCAATGGAAGGTTGCTTTCACATCCGTTTCCGAACCCTTGAAAATCGCATGATCACGACTCGTTCGAAATATCTTGATCTACACGCCCGGAAGGACTTTTGAATCCGGGTCTGACTGTGGCCGTAAGGAATCTGACTCACCGGGGACCAATGTAGCGTATGCGACTTCGCGCAAACCAGTATATCGCCCTTGCAGGGCTGACCGCGCTCGAAACGATCAGGCAACCCATCTGCCTGATCCTCACCGCATCCTGTATCGTGTTCATCGGGATCCTGCCGGTGGTCCTCACCCATTCTCTCGGCGAGTCGGCCCGCCTGGTCTCTCACAGCGCCCTTGCATTTCATTTCGTGGGAGGATTGATCCTCGGCGGCTACGCTGCCTGCGCCTCCCTGACCCATGAAATTCGCCGGGGTACCGCGGCCGCGGTGCTCAGCAAACCGGTCGAGAGAACCACCTTTTTTCTCTCCAAGTTCGCCGGCATTGCCATGGTCGTGGTGTTGTTCTCGGTCGCGCTGACTCTCGCCAGCCTACTCAGCGTGAGGACCGTTTATGATCCCTACACGCTGGACCTGTATTCACAGGTTGCCTTACTCGCTTCGGTAGCCCTGGCGTTCGCGGCCGCCGGCCTTCTGAATTACACCTTGCGCCGACCCTTCTGCTCGAACGCATTTGTGTTAACGCTCGCGTTCCTCCTCGTTGCATTTATCTCCGTGAATTTTCTGGATGCCCAGGGCAAGCCGGCCCCGTTCGGCTCTCGTCTGGATTGGGACCTGCTGCCGGCGAACACCCTGGTGGGAATGGGCATTCTCGTGCTCGCGGGCATATCCGTCGGACTTGCCACGCGCCTGGACATGGTCGCCACCCTCACCATCTGCAGCATCGTTTTTCTATTGGGGCTGATGTCCGATTACTTGTTCGGTCGCGCGGCTGATGACAATCTCATCGCCTTTATCCTCTACTATGCCCTCCCGAACTGGCAGAACTTCTGGGTAATTGATGCGCTCGCGGAGGAAAAAAGCGTATCCGCAACCTACCTACTCACGGTGGGGCAATACGGGCTGCTGTATCTCGCCGGCGTACTCTGCCTGGGGCTCCTCGCATTCAAGAAAGTGGAAGTCAGAGCATGATGGAAAAATCGGACGAACTCGTCGTTGAAGCCGTTGGCCTCACCAAGGTCTTCCGGGATTTCTGGCACCGGCCCAAAGTCAAGGCGCTCACCGACCTGGACCTCACGGTGCGGGAGGGCGAAGTTTTCGGCCTCCTGGGGCCGAACGGATCAGGCAAGAGCACTACGATCAAACTGATTCTTGGCCTGTTGCATCCGACCCGGGGTCGCCTGCGGGTTCTGCAGCATTCCCCCCGCGACGTGAAGACCAAGAGAAAAATCGGGTACCTCCCCGAAGAATCCTATCTTTACCCGTATCTCACGGGCCAGGAGACGCTCGAATTCTACGGGAAACTTTTCGATCTCAATGGCCGGGAGCGAAAGCAACGGATCGACCAACTGCTGGAGATGATCGGCCTCAAACATGCGCGCAATCGAGTCGTGGGCGAGTTTTCAAAAGGCATGGCCCGCCGGATCGGGCTCGCTCAGGCCCTCATCAATGATCCGGAACTGGTGATCCTCGACGAGCCGACTTCGGGCCTCGATCCACTGGGGACCCGACAAGTGAAGAACCTGATCGTGGATTTGAAAAAGGCGAAGAAGACGGTAATCCTGTCTTCCCATTTGCTTTCCGATGTCGAAGATGTTTGTGACCGGGTGGCGATTTTGTACGGCGGCCGCCTCCGCATTACCGGCTCCGTTCACGAACTCCTGGAAGAACAGAATCGGTACCGGGTGACACTGCCGGAACTTTCACCGGACACGTTAAAGAGTGTTCTTGGAATGCTTCGGGAGGCGTTGCAGGACGAGCCGGACGTTGACCACCCCCGCGTCAGCCTGGAGAAGCTGTTTCTTGAAGTGGTGGAGAAAGCCCAGACCACAGGGGATGACTCGGGTGTGACCCACGCGGAGAATGTGGCGGAATTCCTGGGACGGACACAGGAGGAAAAGAGCGGAGTCCGGTTGGAGACACTCGTGGTGAAAGAACCGGCTGCGGGGTCCGAACCTTCCACCGAAATAGAGGAGCAAACCGAGCCCGAAAAACCAAGCGATGTCCTGGATGAAGAATCTCGCAAAGCCGCGGACGGGAAGTTGAAGGATTTACTGCCCGGGCCTTCCGACGACTGATCATTCTCATGAAGAAAATCCTGGCCATCGCTTCTATCAGTCTTCGCACGACCCTTCGCTCCAAGGTCGTTCTGAGCCTGGTCGTCATTCTGCTGATGGTGATCATCGGACTTCCGCTGTCGATCAAGTCGGACGCAACGATTTCCGGCGAGGTCCAGATCCTGGTCATTTACACGCTCGGGATCGTGATCGCGATCCTGTCCATCGCTACGCTGTGGGCGGGGTGTGCTGCGATTTCCAGTGAAGTTGCGGAGCGACAGATCCACCTGGTCGTATCCAAGCCGGTGACCCGGTTTCAGATTCTGCTCGGAAAGTGGGTAGGCCTCGTAGTCCTGAATGCGGCGCTGCTTTGCGTCAGTGGAGTGGCGGTATACGGCCTGTTGCGTTGGAATACGAGAGCAACGCAACTGACCGGGGACGAACTCCGACAACTGAATGAGGAGATTCTTGTCGCGAGGACAAGAATCGGACCCCAGATACCCGACGTGGATGTCGAGGCGAGAAAGATGGCGGACGATTGGATGAAGGCGCCGAACTTCCCGCCGAATGCTACCCGGGCGGAAGCGATCGACGAGGCTCGGAAAATGATTCTTGCGAAGGCTTTCTCCGTGCCACCGGGAGCAACCATCACCTGGAAGTTCGATCTCCCTACGCGTCTGCGGGAAGATCATCCTTTGCACATTCGCTACAAATTCGCGTCATCCCGGATGGAGATCACCACGATCCCGGGAACCTGGATCGTCGGAGGACCGGAACGGAGACAAACAATCATCGATCGCAACGATACTTCGGAAGGTTTCCACACCATTCGTGTGCAGGATCCCGTTGCTTCTCCGGACGGATCACTCGAAATATCGTTCAGAAATACGACTGAAGAGAGACCGGTTGCCATTTACTTTCCGCCGCAGGACGGCATCAGCCTGTTCGTCTATACCGGCGGATTCGAATTCAACCTGTTGAGAACTCTCTTGATCCTGCTCCTCCACCTTTCATTTCTTTCCGCCGTCGGCGTTGTCGCGGGTAGTCTCTTCTCTTTGCCAACGGCCGCGTTCACCGCACTGTATCTCGTCGTTCTTCTGAAGTTTATTCCCTATATCGAATCCATGGCTGCCCGCGAATCATTCATGAGCGGTCCGGGACAACCGGGAGGCCAGATATTCGATGTGTTTCTGATTCTGTTCTACCGCGGCATGCAACTTCTGGTTTCTCCGTTGAAATCGCCCAATCCGCTGGATTCTCTTGGAATCGGGGAAAATGTGCCCTGGAGCTGGGTCGGAAGCGTCTTCGCAGTAAAGGTTCTATTGTATGGGGGCGCCATCGCCCTCATCGGTCGATTACTTTTTTACCGTCGGGAATTGGGTCTGCCATCGTGAAATCTTTCTTCCAGAATGCATTGCTGGTCCTGCTCTCGGTGATCTTCATCGCCGGTTCGGGTCAGGTTCAGCAGGGGCTGTTGAAGCAGCGCGCCGAACTTACCCAGGGAAATGTCGCCCCGGTGGAAAACATGCCGCCCTGGGTGGCATTCGTAACCGTTGCGCTGGGTGGCTTCCGAGGCTTGATCGTCGATGCGCTCTGGCTACGCGCAACGCGGATGCAGGAGGACGGCAGATACTTCGAACTGGTACAATTGTCGGACTGGATGACCAAACTGGAACCACGATTCCCCCAGATCTGGGAATTCCACTCCTGGAACCTGGCTTGGAATGTGAGCGTCCTTTTCAACGACCACGAAGACCGATGGCGCTGGGTGCAGCACGGCATGCGCATGCTGCGGGATGAGGGTCTCGTTTACAACCCGGGCTCGCCCGAATTGTATTGGGCCCTGGGTTGGATTTTTCAGTTTAAGATGGGCGCCTCGCTGGACGATGCGCACCGCTTCTACAAGACGAGTTGGGCGGGCGAAATGGCTGAACTTTTTGATGGCATGGCCCCGGATTTCGACCCATACCTCGCAGCGCCGGATACGATGGAAGGGCTGCTGGAGGACTCCGCAACGCAATCCCTGGTGGCGAGCCTGACCGAGGCGGGCATCTCGACTCTGAATCTGGAGGCCGTTACGTCCAGTAACGCAACCGACAGGGTTCGGGAGTTGCTCGAAAACGATCCTGCGGCCCCCACCCTTCTCGTTTCCCTGAAGCGGCAGAAGATGAAAAGTGTCTACAAACTCGACGTCGAAAGAATGATGCACGTGGACGATGAGTACGGCCCTCTCGACTGGCGGTTGCCGGATGCACACGCAATTTACTGGGCGGAACAGGGCAAGGAACACGCCGAGGGGTTTACCGCGCTTACCCTGGATCGAATGACGTTTCAATCTCTCGCATCCGCATTCCGGCTGGGGCTGGCGTTTTTCGATATTGATGGCCTGCTCATTCCCTCGCCCAACCTGGCGCTCTATGAGCATGTCAGGAAGGCTTACCTGGAAGCCCTGGAGGAGCACGGCGACAATGAAAGCATGCATACTGCGTTCGAAAACTTCCTGAATCTGGCCTTCAACTACCACGTCGGGTTCAACAGGGTTGACCGGGCCAGGGAAATTTTCAATGAGATCAAGACGCGGTATCCGTCAGCAAGAACGAACGGTGGGTACAACCATTTTGTGGCAACGTCTTTCGGGGAGGCCACCCGGGAGTTGAACGGCCAGGAAGTCCGGGCCGTAGCGGAAGGATTTATTGTCCAGGGTCTCACCTGGTATGCGCGTGGAGATGACGACCGGTATTTCGGTGCACTCATGCAGGCCATGGCGTTTTACCGGGATCACCGCAAGGAGTTCAATGACGAAGCTCACTGGAAGCGGGTCGGGTTGCCCGAGTTCAACAGTTTGAAGTACAAAGCCTTTCACGAACTCCTGGAGCGAGTCGAACATCCGGTCGCAAGGCAAAGGTTGGAAGAACTCCGAATCAGGGAAGGAGTCCCGGACAAGGATCCGGATCAGGCAACACGTAGCACGGGTATGTGACCCGTGTAGCAAAGACTCAACCAGAACAAAAAGAACCGTAGCACGGGTATGCGACCCGTCTTGCACAGAATCAACCAAACAAACTTCCAACATCGAAGTGCCTTGCTCTTTTTCCTCCTTCCTTCGATGTTCGAACATTCACGGACAAGTTTCCAAGCCATGTGGTGGTTCAGCGCTTGAAGCTCCGCTACACGGGTCGCATACTCGTGCTACGCAGAGGGGGAGAGGGAGAATCACCCATCCACGATGATCCGCTTGCCTTCGTCCAAATGAATTCCTTCGAGGTACATCTGGAGTTGGGATGGGTTGTTGGAACTGGCCAGGCCCGTCTCCTCCGAAATGATCCCGGCTTCAATCATCTGGTGCAGGGAATCATTGAACGTCATCATTCCGCTATCCGCATCGGTTTCAATCGCGGCATGAAGTTTTTCCAGGCTTCCCGTCGTGAGAAGCTTGCGGACGATCGGGGTGTTCAAGAGGATCTCGACCGTGGGCGACAGCCCCCCATCAATCGTCTGAAGCAGGCGCTGGCAGATGACACCCCGCATATTGTCCGCCAAACTCATTCGAATCACGTCGCGCTGCTCGTTGGGAAAGAAATTCAGGATTCTTGAGATCGCCTGGCTGGCGGTATCGGTATGCAGAGTGCTTAAAACAAGGTGACCGGTTTCGGCCATCGTCAACGCGGCTTGGAAACTGTCCGCGTCGCGCATTTCCCCGATCATGACGATGTCGGGATCCTGCCGGAGTGTGCTCCGCAGCGCGTTCGCAAATGAGGGCGTGTCGGTCCCGATTTCACGCTGCAGGATGATCGATCGCTTGTTTGTAAACAGGAATTCAATGGGGTCTTCGATGGTGATGACACGCATGTGATCGTTTTCATTGATGTGCTGAATCATCCTTGCCAGCGTGGTGGATTTTCCGCATCCGGTGGGTCCACTGGCCAAAAGAATTCCGCGACGGCATAAAGCGATGTCCCCAATGACCGCGGGTAATCCAAGCTCTTCGAATGATGGAACGTCCGTCCGGACTGCCCGCAGCGCCAGGGAGGGCTTTCCTTTCTCGTAGAATGCGTTGGCCCGGTACCTTCCGATGCCCGGCTCATCCATCGAAAAATCGACTTCATGCTCCGTTTCAAGGGACTCCTGAAGACGCTTCGGTACGATTTCCGTAAGAATCGCTCCTATCCCTTCCGGAGTCAGGACATCGGAACCGCCCTCCACGAGATCCCCGAATTGGCGAAAAACGGGCTTTTCACCTGCCACCAGGTGGATGTCCGACGCTCCCACCTCGGACGCATATTCTAGTAACTTGGAAATTTCTGACATGATCTTCTCGACTCCCTACGCAGGGCCGTATTCCGGGTCCCTATGCTTGCTGCTGGATTCCATGCGCACAATGGTATAAATTAGCATCTACCATGCCGGAAGGGCCTCGGGACGGCAGGGAAACCTCCGGTATCTTCAACAAATATACAATTCGGAGTGTCGAAAGTAACGAAATGAGAAAAAAATACTTCACCGCATTAACAGTTCTCGTCGCATTCGGTCTCGGGTGGGCCGCCTTTCGCGGGAACGGACAGGACGAAAAAGAGATGAAGGATGAGAACCCAACCCCGGCAATTGTTCCGGAAAATACTGAATTTGCGAGTTTTGGTGGCGGTTGTTTCTGGTGCGTAGAGGCGGTTTTTCAGCGGGTTGAAGGGGTCGTCGGCGTCGTCTCCGGCTATCAGGGCGGTTCATCGAAAGACCCGACTTACGAAGAAGTCTGCAGCGGAAATTCCGGGCACGCAGAGGTAGTTCGGGTGGAATACGACCCCGCAAAGGCGGACTACCAGGAATTGGTGGAAGTCTTCTTCAAGTCCCACGACCCTACGACATTGAATCGCCAGGGCGCGGATAAGGGAACCCAGTACAGATCCGTCATCTTCACCTACGACGACGAACAGAGTAAGATCGCCGAATCCGTAATCACGGAACTCGACAAGTCCGGGGCGTTTCCCAAGGCAATCGTCACCGAAGTGACTGCTGCGCCGGAATTCTTCGAAGCGGAAAAGTACCACCAGAATTATTACAATCAGAACAAATCCGCACCATATTGCGCCTACAACATAACACCCAAGCTGAAAAAACTGGGAATGGAGTAGAAGGAATTTCTACCGGTTGAGTCTCAATCCGGGTTTCCGGCGCTCTGGCTCTTTTTCAGCAACGCCATTCTTTTCCGAGCGGTCCTGAATCGACCCCAGTCCGCAAGCGAATCCGGGCAAAATCGGTGAATGAACTCGCCGCCGTATGCTTGGATTGTTACCCGGTACCGCCTGCGGGGATGCGGCGATTCAAGCGCATGGAGAATCTTCTTCGCCACCGCTTCCGGAGGCAATGTGGCAGTCCGATTTTTTGGAGGAGCCTTCTGGCGTTGCGATAGCGCCTGCCGGTACAGCGCGCCGTAGTGCCCGGTTTCCGTGTTGAGCGTCTGCGCGGCGACTGCCCCGGCATTCTTTTTGAACGAGGAGTGAATCGGACCGGGCTCTACCAGGCTCACCGCAATGCCGGAATCTAGAAGCTCCGTTCTCAACGCGTCGGCAATTGCCTCCATGGCAAACTTCGAAGCGCTGTAAATGCCGTTGAAGGGCATAACGATCCGACCGAGAACCGAACTGACATTGACGATGCGGCCATATTCCTGGTCGCGAAAAACCGGGATGAACAGATTGGTGAGTTCCTGCATTCCGATTACGTTGACTTCGAATTGCTTCCGGATTGCATCCCTCGACAAATCTTCAATGGCGCCGGGTTGGCTGTAGCCTGCATTGTTCACCAGACCGCCAAGTTTCCCGCCGCAGATGTCCAGAATCCGGGCCGCCGCCTCCTGCACCGACTGTGATTCGGCAATCTCCAACGGTACCGGCTTGAATCCGTCAGCTTCAAGCTGCTCCAGATCTTCCTCTTTTCGCGCAGTGGGAATCACGGTCCACCCCTTGTCCCGCAGCAGGAGGGCGGTTGCTCGCCCGATTCCGCTGGAACAACCGGTGATTGCCACGTGCCGACTTTGAACGGTGGGATGTTTCATAGCGGGAAACAGTTTCAGAATTCTTGAGGAAAAACAAGGGTAGGCTCGAAGAGACCGTCCTGCACAGCGGCCCCGGTCGGCGGGACGGCAACTGTAAAGCCTTCAAATGACGAGCGCGCGCGTAAATCCTCAAAACTCCCCCATTGCGATGGGACGTCGGCTGGCATATCTTCAAGGTGATGAAAATCAGGAGACAAAGCCGCCCGGGCACTGCCGGAATTGCAGGCGCCGGACTCGTGGGGAGACTGCTTGCACTGGAGCTGCTCGATCGGGGTTGGGACGTAACCCTCTTTGATGCGGACGAAAGAGCCGGCAAATCGAGTTGTGCACACACCGGCGCGGGCATGCTCGCTCCGTGCAGCGAATTGGAAACCGCCGACTCCGAAATCTGCACGCTGGGAATGTCATCTCTCGCATTGTGGCCGGGAATTCTGGATCGCCTGGAGATTCCCGTCGCCCTCCACAAAACCGGGACCCTGATTGTTGCCCACCCGTCTGACGAAAGTGAACTGGTTCGTCTCGAAAAACGTATTCGCGAAAAGTCCTTGAAAGAGGATGTGCTGGAGCGTGTGGATGGTCGCCGCATCGCAGCCCTGGAACCGGAATTGTCCGGTCGATTCCGGCAAGGTTTGTTCCTGGCCGGAGAAGGACACCTGGACAACCGGGCACTGCTGTCGTCCCTCGAGCTGACATTGGATAAACGAGGCGTCGAATGGCTCCCGGCATGTCCCGCCATCGAGGTGAAGCCTGGGACCATCCGCTCGGAACTCCAAACCCGAAAATTCGATTGGGTTTTCGATTGCAGAGGCTACGGGGCAAAGCCTGAGCTTCCCGACCTCCGCGGCGTGCGGGGAGAGCTGATTTATTTGAGCGCACCGGACGTGGGACTCCTTCGGCCCATCCGCATCATGCATCCACGATACCCGCTCTACATCGTCCCGAGGGATGAAAACCTGTTCGTGGTTGGTGCGACGACGGTGGAAAGCGAGGACAGGGGGGCGATTACGGTGCGTTCCACGCTGGAGCTCCTCTCGGCGGCCTACGCTGTGCATCCAGGGTTCGGAGAAGCCAGAATCGTGGAGACATGCGTCAATCTTCGACCCGCTTTCCCGGATCATCGCCCGCGTATCACTTGCGAACAGGGAGTGGTACGCATCAACGGTCTGTATCGCCACGGATTTCTCGTGAGTCCGGCGGTGGTTCAACAGGCACTGGATCGAATGTCATGGAAATACGAGTTAACGGAGACCTGACCATCGTAGATCCGCCGATCACGGTGGCCGATCTTCTACGCAGCCTGAATTGCGATCGTGAAAAAGTAGCCGTGGCAGTCAACCAGGAATTCGTTCCGCGGAGCAGGCATGCGAAAACGCCGTTGAACGATGGCGACGATGTAGAATGCGTCGCGCCCCGCCAGGGCGGTTGAGTCTTACTCAGGGAGACGTGGAAGAGCCGGCAGCAAAGTGTTCTTCAACAAGTCCATGGATCGTGTCCACAGCGCCTTGTCGTCCCAGTCATGCGCCATCATCAGCAGAGTTCCAAATCCGCCGGTCGTTTCCCAGACGTGGTCCAGTTGGCTGGTGCATTCCTTCACGTCCCCGATGATGCAAAGATTCTTGAGCAGGTACTCGGGCGTGATGTCATCCTCGGAATGCCCCGGATCGGCTTTAAAGAGGGAAAGCATCTCGGCGGACTTGAACAACGCGATGAAGTACTCGAACGAACGGCCGAGAGTTCCGTTCATGGCGAGATCCCACATCTGGTCACTGGATTCGCCAACGAGGATTGTTCGCGATACGCGCCAGATCTCGCGGCTCGGTTCGGGTTTGCCGGCATCTTCGGCGCCGGCGCAGTAGGTGGGCCAATGCTCCACAACCGTCGAAATCGGAACCAGGTTCGTGCTCAGAGGCATGTACCCGCGTTGTCCTGCCATGCGGGCCGCCATGGAGGCGCCCTTGATCACGCTCATCCCGATGGGCGGATGCGGCTTCTGATACGGCTTGAGGTACGTGCCCAATCCCAGTTCGGGAATCTGGCTCTCCATGTGAATTCGCCAGTACTCTCCCTGAAAGTCAAAGGGTGGTTCGGCTTCCCACAACTTCAGAATGAGATCGATCCCCTCCACTGTCATCAGCCCCTGTGTCTTCGGATCGGGCAGATCGAACAACTCCCAATCGGTGGGCACTCCTCCCTGGCCAAATCCACAATTAAAGCGGCCGCGGGCAAGATGATCCAGAAACGCAGTGCGCATCGCGACATTCACCGGATGATGTTGAGGAATAATCGAGACTCCGGTTCCCAGCCGGATATTCTTGGTCCTGGGAATCAGCGTGGAAATGAACACATCGTTGGCAGGAATGGGCTCCCAACCGAGTGAATGGTGCTGTCCGAACCAGGCCTCGGTAAAGCCGAGCTCATCCGCATAGACAACAAAATCGATGTCTTCTTCGAAGCATTCCGTCCGGTCCTTTTCCGGCGGATGCAACGGCATCATGAATGTTCCCAGCTTGATCATTGTTTCTCCTTCTTCGACTGCTTGGAAGGGAAACCTATAGTTGAGAAAACCAGAGGTTACAAGCGTTCATACAGGCAACATCCCGAATGGCACTTTCCGGTATGGGCAGTCGGCCTCCTGCCAACAAGGTCAAATCTTTGGCGACATCATCCTTGTCGCCCACAACGGGATAATTGGATCCCCACAACAACCTGGAGACGCCGAAACATTCAACGGCTTCCCGTACCAGGGGATACAGTTCCGTGTGGGGGTAAGCGCAGAACATTTTCATCCCCGAAACCTGAAAGTAGACGCCTTCGTACGCGGCCAGTTCGAAAACGCGCCGATGCTCCGTAAACCCCGGACCGTCGCCCGCTTTCGGGTTGCCTAAATGGGTGAGCACGACCCGTCCGGCGGAATTCCGGTCCAGGATTCGTTTGAAAGCATCAACATCCGCGGCAAGTCCGTCGGGGGCGCTTACATACCCGAAACCGGAAGTTCGAGGTTCGATATCCTTTCGGCTTCAGCCAGAATCTCCATGGTAGGCAGAACATCCGAAGGGCCAATCGCGGGTTTCCTTTCGTTTCGGAACGCGTCGACGAACTCACGGTTCTGTTCATGCAGATCAACAATAGATTGGTAGGGCACGATTTCCTTACGATCCAGATCGTACAATGTTCCGTTGTCGAATTCGAGAGTGCCCTGGTCACCGGCCACGGTCAGGTTCCATCGAAGCGACTCAAGATTGAACGACTGTGCCAGGGTGAAGAGCTCTCCCCCGGACAGTTTCATCGAAAGCGACATGTCCATTACACCCTGCGTGGGGTGTCTTGGCCCGGTTTGACAGGATAGACCCGCGATTCGATCCGTTCCCGTCAACCAGAGAACCACGTCGACCATGTGGGCTCCAAAGTGCCAAAGGATGTCGTCGGTCCAGGAGCGCGGCTTGCCCGCGGACGTTACGTTCTCTCGCCTCGGCAGCCCGAAGAACCCAACGATGTGCTGAATTCTGAAATCCTCTTCGACTACCCTGCGGCGAATCTCCTTGATGGATGGAAAGAACCTCATGGTATGGGCAACCATCACCCGTTGCTTGCAATTCGCTGCCAACTCCGCAACCTCCCGCGCCTCCGCGAGGTTCAGTGCCATGGGGATCTCCAGCAGAACATGCTTCCCCGCCAAGATTGAGGCTTGTGCCTGCGATGCGTGGAGAGCGTTCGGCGAAGCGATCACCACCGCATCGACCGCCGGATTGGCAAGCGCGTCCTCCAACCGCAGCGTGACGTCGTGGAAACCCCATCGCGCCGCGAACTCACGGGCCGGATCGATGCGACGTCCCACGAGAACATGCGGAACAACCCCCTCGATCGCACTGAACGCCTCCATGTGCTTCTCCGCGATCGCACCGTATCCGACGAGGCAGATGTTCATCTAATACTCGGCAAACCCCATCACAACCTTCTCTTCATGAGTAAGCGCCGCGAGTTGCGCCGGGTCCATGTCGCGGATGTGGCTGTTGGGCGGAATCGTCGGCTCCATTCCATATAGGCGCCGCTCCTCAATGGACATTGCAGCGCGCGCCGCCGGCGATACGCGACGGTTGGCGTCGTTGACCCCCTTGATCCAGCCGCGCTGGAAATAGGCAATCACGGTATATCGCGGATCCACATCAGAGTTGGTTCCGCCGGTGTGCCACAATGCGGAATCCCACAGGATGACCGAGCCGGCCGGTGCTTCCGCAATGACGTGCCCGGCCGGAACGGTGGCCGCGTCCGCGTAAGGCGCATCACCGGACAGGTGTGAACCCGGCCAGACCATTGTCGCACCGGTACGTTCCTCGAAAGCCGAAACACACCAGGCGGATTGGATGCCCATGGGGTAATGCTTCCCACCGGCAAACGGCGTCACGGTATACTTGTCCCAGTCGACGTGAAGATGGCCCCCGTACTTGGAAGTGTCTTTTTTTCCGGATGGCATCGGCACCCGGATCGTCAGGTTGTAGCAGACCATGTCGTCGCCCAGAATTCGGCGGGAAACCAGGAGCGGCTCCGGGTTGCGCAGCGCGAGTCCGTGGAAGTGGGGGTGCTTGCCGTGGGCCTCGAATACCATTCGCAAATCATTGGACTGCGTTCCCAACTTGCGTCCCAGGTTCTCCTCAAACGCCAGGGTCTCGTCGATCGCCCGCCGGGTGGCGTCGATTTCAGCCGGGGACATTACATCGGGAATAATCGTGTAACCTTCCCTCTGGATTTCTTCCACATGAATATCAATGTTTCGATGGGTCATGCTTTTTCCCTCTTTACGTTTACCCTGTCGGCCGCGTCAATCAGGGACTGCCAGACATCATCCGCAATAGGGATACCATCCCGTCGCCGGGCGATTCGTGTCCGCTCCTCGAGGTCGCCCGGCGCAAGGACCTCGTCAAAGCCCGGCGCGGGCGGGACGGCCCGGACCCTGCGTTCCATCTCGTCCGCTTCCCGCGTGAAATCTGCCAGGGGTCGGAAGAGATCGGCTTTCATGACCATCATGGTCACGCCCTGATGACGATTGATCGGGCCGCCACGGCCCGCCTCAACATAATCGTCCGCTCCCGTGACGATTCGCCCGAGATATTCACCTGCCATCATCACGGCATACCCTTTGTGCCCGCCAAAGGGAATGTGCCCTCCTCCTTCGAAAAAATCTGAGGGCTTCGTCGTCGGACTTCCGTTCTTGTCCACGATCCATCCGGGCGGCACATCCTGGTTTCTGCGGTGCGCATTGACCACCTTGACTCCCGACGCCACCGTCGTGGCGAAGTCGAACATCATGGCGGACTCCTGATCGCCCGGGAAAGCCATGGCAACCGGATTCGTGTGGAGGACCCGATCGCGGCCTCCATACGGCATGGTCGCCGGTTCCTCCTCGCTGTAACCTCCAGTCCAGACCATCGCGATCATTCCCTCCCTGGCCGCAACCTCCACGAAATGGCCCAGGCGGCCGATATGGTGCGTCTGCACCAGTCCAACGACAGCCACGTTCTGCGATGCGGCCTTTTCAATGGCAACCTCCATCCCGAAGTTTGCGGTGACCTGCCCGAAGGTCCAGTTTCCCGAAATGAGTGCACTGGAGGGAGTCTCCTTCAGGACCGATGGCTTTGCTGTAGCCAGAATCTCGCCCGCTTGGACGGCTTTGAGGTACCCCTCAACGTGCCAGATACCGTGCGAATCCACACCGCTGAGGTTGGACAGCACCAGGTGTTCCGCAACTTCGGCGGCACCATCCTGATCTGCCCCGGCAGCAATCAGAATCTCCCTCACCAGGCTCTCTAATTCTTCTGCAGTTTTGGTTCTCACGACGTCGATCCAATCCACCCATTCCGCGCACCCATGGCGGGATTGACGAGAGTGTAGCAGTTGATCTCCTCGGAATCCACACAATCAACTCAAGGCTGGCCAGGATTCGAGTAATCTGGTCACATCCGTTCAATGACGTCTCCTTCGAATACTATGGTTGACGAGCAGCTTACGACCCGATCTTTTCTTCAGAATCCCTACTGCGTGTATCGCGATCTTCGCAAAACCGCACCGGTGCATTGGTCCGGGAATTGGCAGAGCTGGTTGCTTACGCGGTACGACGATGTCGCGGCAACCCTGCGCGACTTTCGCTCGTTTTCCAGCAGAGGAACCATCACGCGCTATCTCGATCAGCTACCCGTCGAAAGTCTCGACAAAGTGCGGCCCCTGTATGAGCACTTTTCTTGCGGCCAGGTGCGCCTGGATCCACCGGAACACACACGCGTCCGGGCCATCACCGCAAAGGCCTTCACTCCCGGAGTCGTTGAAAAATTACGCCCCCGAATCGAAGAGATCGTTTCGAGTCTCATAGACACAGCTCTCCCGAACGGAAAACTCGACCTGATCGCCGATTTCGGCGCCCCCCTTCCAGGAATCGTGATTGCGGATTTGTTCGGGTTCCCCCGGGCGGACCGGCCGAGATTCAAAGCATGGTCTGACAGGATTGCGGCCTTCCACGGAACCGGCGCCCCGGATCAGCATACGGTCATGAAAAGCCAGGAGGCCCTCCTGGAAGCTCGAAAATGGATGGGCGGACTCATCGACGACCGCAGGAAAGCCCCTCGCGAGGATTTGCTATCGCGCCTCGCAAATGCCGAGGAAGAAGGCACGCATCTTTCCGATGTTCAGCTGTTCTCCACGTGCGTCACATTTATGATCGGCGGCCACGAAACGACGACGAATCTGATTGGAAACGGCATGTACGCGCTGCTGCAGAGACCTGAACAGATTCAGCGCCTCCAGGAAAACCCGTCCGGGATCGACGACGCAGTAGAGGAGATGTTGCGCTTTGACGCACCCACCCAACGCGCGCATAGAATCGCGACCGAAGACATCGAACTTCGAGGGCGTACAATCCGTAAAGGGGATTTTGTCCAGGCAGTCCTCGGTTCGGCGAACCGGGACCCTGGCCGATTCGATGATCCTGATACGTTCGATATTGAGCGCAGGGAGAACAAGCATGTCTCATTCGGCCTCGGTCCACACTTCTGTCCGGGTGCGGCGCTGGCGCGCCTCGAAGCGAAAATCGCCATTCACGAACTGCTCAAGCGAATGCCCAACCTGCGCATCGAAGACCCGGCATCCATAGAATACGGTCCCAACAATTTCTTCCGGGGACTCAAGTCGCTGCCGTTGAAATTCGACAAGATCCAATGATTAATTCGGATACGCCGCGGAACCAACCTGCATCTTCCCTGGCGCTCACCCGGCTTTCGCCGCTATCTTGTCCTGGAGTGCCGTGGTGCGCTCCATCTGTTTCATGAATGGCAATGTTTCGCCTACCAGGGTCCGCCAGTCGGGCAAGCAGGGGACACTGTCGAGCGCCATGTATCCGGTGTACTGGATATCATTGAGGGTACGGATTACATCCAGAAAATCAATGTGACCGGTGCCGGGCGCCTGGCGATTGCTGTCGGCCAGGTGTATGTGAGCTAACCTGTCGCCGGCGCGCCGGAGGGTGTCGGTGATCGGTCCGTCCTCCATGCAGACATGAAAAAAATCCGCAAGCGCATAAACATTGTCCATGCCGGCACGTTCTATCGTGTCCATCACTTCAGGGATCGTGTTCATGAATCCCGCGTAGGCCTCGAATCGGTTCACGGGTTCGATGGCGATGCTCACTCCGCGTTCTTTCGCATATTTCGCGATCTGTACGGTGGAATCGAGGAACCCGTCACTCAGAGTGCCGTAAGGAACGTTTGTCCGGGGATATTCGCTCACCGCAGGACAAGGCACGATTTCGAACAAGGGAGGCTCCTCAAAGGTCGCCGCGAGGTCGACGCACTGTTTCGCATACGCAACGGCCCTCTCTCTCACCGCGGCATCCGGTGAAGCCAGGTCGCGCTCTTCACCCGCGTGCCAGAGCGCCCAGGCGCCTACGAGTGCCGGGACCTTCAGGCCCATCGAGGAAGCAAGATCCTGCACTTCCTTGAATTGTTTTTCAGAAATGCGGCCCGGTTCAGCGTCCATATCGATCCCGTCGTAGCCGGCCTCCGCGATGGGCTCCAGCACCTCCCGCGGGTTTTCCCAAACATTGGCGCCATCGGGCACGAGCGTGCATAGAATGACGGAGTACTTGTGAGGCATTGTTTTTCTTCCTTTCCAGTTTGGTTTTACTGCAGGCCTGGTTTCGTGTCCTATGAATAGGTGTACAGTGGATTGATGTTTTAAGGAATCCTTGGTACAGCATCGTGCCTCACATGAACCTGAAAGGCAAAATAATGTCAAAAGAGCTTCTTTCCCCCCAGATTCTCGAACGCCTCCAATCCTACGACAGCGCGACGATCAGTAATGCACTGGAGCACTTCAAAGTGCGAGACCAGACGACGGGATACGCAACCAGTGAACTGGTCTGCCAGTTCCCCGACCTTCGCCCCATGGTAGGCTACGCGATGACGTGCACCGCCGACACGACCCGCCCCGGTGACGACAGGCCCTCGCGCGTGGGTGAATTGGTGGAAGCTGTCGAAGCGGCGCCCAAGCCCTGCGTGATTGTCATTCAGCACACGGGCCACGACCGCCCGCGCTGCTGCTTCCTGGGAGATATGTTCAGCTCGACCATGGAAAAACTCGGGAGCGTCGGCGTAGTCACCGACGGCAATTGCCGGGACAAGCCCGGCATTCACGAGCGTACGCCCAATTTTCAGGTCTTCTCCGCAGGCTGGGTGGTCTCGCACGGGTGGGGCGTATTCTACGACTTCAACGTCACGGTAACCGTGTCGGGGCTTACGATTCAACCCGGCGATCTGCTCCACGGAGATTGCAACGGGCTCATGACGCTTCCGGCCGACATGGCTGAACCGGTCCTCCAACAAGCCGGGGAGGTCGTGAAAATTGAGCAGGATTATTTCAAGTTTCTGGACAGCGATGAATTTACCATGGATGAAATGAAGCGGCGGTTCGTGCCGCATTGATTCGTCGGCCACGAATGGTACCGGCGCCTGGTTGAACGCGTGAACTCCTGGGCGCTTATCCGATCAGTCGGACTTTCCTTCCGCTTTTCGTAAGCCATTCAGCCATGTCAGCCTGCGCAATATAAGCAGCTCGGTCTGCAGGTAGGGCAGGGCTTGTCGTCCAGACCTTCCCCTGAGCCTGGGAAGAGAAAGAAGTGGACCCATTCGGTATGGGCCCTCCACTTTGGCTGGAACCCGCCATCAGGCGCAAGGAGGCGGCCGAGAGTTCTTGGCGCACTTGCCGTGTGCAGCACGGGCACAAGTGCTGGAAAAAAGTTACCAGGTTCTACCTTTTCTCTTTGCAGGCTCAGGGGCAGGTCTAGCCCTGCCCTACCCGTGGATCCGAAACTGCAGGCGAGACCAGACAGAATGGATTGCGAAATGGCCAATCTCCAGGGCGGGAACCGCCGTCTCCACTCTCGTTTTATCAGGTCACCCGGTATTAAAACGTCAGCGAGACCTCAGCCCGATCCTTAAAAGATGCGATCCGGACGCTCTCCGTTCCGGCGTCGTATTCGCCCCCCGTAACATTGGCGGGCGATTTGTTTGCGGGATGGGGTAGCCGGATATTCACGCTGCGAGGCTGGCGACTGGACAGGCATTCGATCTGAGCATGGACGGCACCATCCGCCTCACGGCATTCCACGCGAACCGATACGGGCCCGAAATAGCTGGCGGCCTGATCAATCTCGATGACCTTGCCTTTCTCCAACCAGTCTCTCGGAATGCCGGGAAAAATGTTCAAGCTGTCACCGTCTTCCATGTAGAGCATCCACCGGGTCTGCATGAGGAACCAGCCTTCTTCGTGGGTCTTGTGCGGACTTGTCTCTTCCACCTTGGTCACCGACCGCCAGATGCCTTCGGGGAACGTATAGGTTTCCCGATCTCCCTGGATAGCCATGGTGTTGTAATAGGCCTTGAGAAACGCTTTCACCTCGCCGCGTTTCAAATGGATCCATGGATGCCGGCTGTAGTAGGGCTGACAGGAGGCTACATTTCGCTTGAGAAACAGGTCGGAGTGGTATGCGTGGAGCCATTCCGCGGCCGGCTCATCAAGATCAATGATTTCCTGGAACACCAGGTATTGCGGGCTCAGGAGAGAATCCCGAATCCAGAACTGGGCACCGGTCCGGTTATAGTAGTTCCAGCGCTCCCGGCTGTACCAGTCGATCTTGTCGCCGAAGATCGCAACCGGACCACAGCCTTCGGCCCAGGGAGGCGCAGTCGGGCACCACGTACCATCGCCCAGGGGAACCACGGGGGACCGGGCCATGGATTGGTGAAGCGATTCCCGGATGTCTTCTTTCCAGTCCTCCGCCTCCTTTGAGTATTTCGCGGAAACTTCCGGGTCGACGGCGGCCAGCATATCAGCCACTCGTTTCAGGCCAAGGTAGGCATACCCGTTCAGTGCGAAGTGCCGGTAAGGATCCGGAAAATCGCAGATCTGGCCGTCGATCATTCCGTATCCCCTGCCCCGCAACGCTTCGTCCTTGCTCCGGTTGCGCCATTCCATGAGGAACTGACAAGCCAGCAAAAGTTTAGGCGCAATCTCACGCACCCAGTCGTCGTCGGGAGCGTAGCGATAGTGTTCTCCGATACTCCAGAGAACTGCGCCGGTTTCGATGAGGTAATCGCCGAAGGCCATCATGGAGCCGTCTTCACGCTGCAGTTCGAGAAAAAACATCAAGGCGCGCCGGGCCAGATCATGCCGGCCCATAGAATCGAAAAACTGGATGATGGGGGCGCTTTCGGTCCCGATTGGTGTGTACATCCCGGTGCATGCGGCAATTGGGCCATCCGGCTCCAATCCGTATGCATTCATTTCGATGTGGATCCTTCCCGCTCGAATCATCTCGTCGACCCGCGGCTCCGGTACGCGAATCGTGGTTCCAACGGTCAGCTTTTCACTCCAAAACGCTCGGCATTCAGCATGCCGGTCATCGAAGGACTGCTCCGCCAGTTTCAAGGCCCGGTCCCGGGAAATCGGTCGGTGAGGCAGCAGGATCTCAAAGGTTGCCGTCCCGCCCGGTGGAACGAGCACGCTCAATTCAGGCTGTGTCAGCGCTGCGCCGTTGAGCCGGCCGATACAGAAGACCCCGATGTTGTCATAGGTGCAGAATCCGTTCTCCTTGTCATAAGACCATTCCGGGCAGCTATATCCGTCGGTCGTGTGCAGCGGAATTGCCGATTGAATCCACGCATAACGGGGCACTTCCCCCGTGTTCGCAACTTCCGCGCGCAGATAAAACACCGGTTGTTCGTCCCGATTCAAATCCGCCTCGGTCAAGCTTTCCAACTCTTTCTTCTGCTCATCCGTCACATTCGCGCCAATCCCATTGGCATAGGCAAGCAACCAGGGCGTGCCCTCAACTGCTTCGGCGGTTAGCGGACTCTTTTCCAGGGTGACGAACGCGGTGACATCGTAGCGTATGTCTTCATCCGGGATGACTCCGTGCACGATAGGCAATACATTGTCTTCCAGGTGACGTGAATTGTCGTGGATGCACATCTCGCCGCGGCCCAGGGCAAAGGAATATTGCACGGCCTGGTTATCCCAGTTGGGTAATGGGGTTTTCGCCTCGTGCAAGCGCGGTCGAATGTGACCTTTGTATGCCTTGGGGAAATCAAATTCGAAGATTCGGAAATCCCGGCTCAATCCAAGCCACGTGGGACAGTCTGTGGGGCGGGTGTTCTCGGCGGCGGTATCGAAGTTTTCCTCCGCTTCGGCTTCGATCCGTTGCCGAGCCGTCTTGCGGCCTTTGCTGCGAATCTCCTTCGCGATTTGATCGAAAGTCCGGCTGTCTCCGCTTTCGGTCACGGCGGCACCGTGATCGGGGAGAAAGATCGGGTAGGTACTGGTTACATCTCGAAGAAAGAAACTGAAGGGTTTCTCCGAGTCGCAGATGGTTACGATCGTCGCATCCGGACCCGGGCCGAGATTGCACGGAGAGAACGTAAGTTCCAGGCGACCGACATCCTTCCCATTCTTCCCGGAACATTTTTCCAGAAGTTTTCCATTCGATACGCCGATTTCGCCTGAAAATCCGCCGGACTCCAATAGGATGCAAATTTCTTTCATCAATAAATCTCCGTCGTGTTGCGTTTATGTCTTCTCGTGAGCATTGTCAGAAGATGGGCGCGAGTTGTTTGTGCACGATCAATTCACCCATGTCCACCGAGGCCGGCCACTCGGTCATGAGAACCGCCACGCGCGCCATCTCATCGGCAGGAATCAATCCTTTTCGACCCTCTTCATCGATTTCCGCGCCTGCTTTTTCGAAAATTTCGGTGTCGGTCCCCGGCGGAGAAAGAACATTCACGCGAATCCCCCGTGGCGCAAGTTCCTTGGCAAGCACTCGACTGAACATATTGACCGCAGCCTTTGATGCGCAGTAGACCGCGATAGTTTCCATGGGCAGATTCGCGGCGATCGAAGATACGTTGATAATCTGACCGTTCTCGGAGGCTTCCAGCACCGGTATGGCCTCCCGGCACATGCGCATGAGGGCGCGAACATTCAGGTTCAGAATCTCATCCAACTTGTCATCGGGCATCTCAGTCATTTCCGCCGCCCAGCTCACGCCCGCGTTATTGACGAGAAGGTCGACGCCGCCGAACCGTTCTCCAGCCGCAGCGAATACTTCGCCCGGGGCGCCATCCGCCACCAGGTCGCAGGCCAGTGGAACAATTCGCCCCTCCCCCTCCCCCGCAAGGGTCTCCAGGAGATCCATCCTGCGAGCCACGGCCAGCACCCGCCAACCCTCTCCTGCGAATTGTTTTGCGATCTCCCTGCCGATGCCGCTACTGGCACCCGTTACAATAGCTCGTTGCTCAGTCTTTTCGCTCATTGCCTGCACCGTAATCCCTGGGATCGTGATAGTTCAATGATTTCCATCTGCGATCTTCACGTACCGTATACAACCCGTTCGCGCAACAAAACCAAATAGATCAGTACTCGGAATCGGCTTGAGATCATCCGAATGGCCTCCCAGATCAAAGCATGTGAAGCGATTCGGGCCTCCTGGGTAACGCCGTTCCAGTCCATCGGTGTCGTCCGGAACTCATCGCGATCCAACTCGATCGTGTTCCCCGCGATATGGGTAATGATCGCTTCCTCGGTGAACGACCAATTCGGCGCACGGATAACGACGATGCGTCATCAACGTCGAAACTTGATGCCGCGGCTGAAACGGAGGAAGTCAGCCGCGCCCCGACGTTCAGCAGCCAATGGCCGGGATAAACGTCCTGCGCATCCGCGTTGTTCGATCCGAGGGTTGCCCAGCGAGTATGGAATATCGTATCGACGGAATCCGCATAATTGCTTTCCACCGGTTTAAGCATGTCTCCTACTTTGCCGTCGTGAACCACCTCCCACCACCGATGGTGGAGCTCATGGAGGGCGAAGCTTCAGCTGAGCCGGTGGCTTGAATCGCCCCACTCGGATAGATTCAGCGTATTGCTCCGCTGCTGTCTGGGTCTGCTTCAATCCAACCGATCGGCTCAGCTGAAGCTTCGCCCTCCAGCAGATTTCGGCCAATGCTTCAATTCGAGCCGCGCCCTTCGAAGCAGCCGTGCAATGTTTTTGCCTCGTCAGGGATAAGAACATGCCATTGAAGAAATGAGACCGCTCTGCAATATTGATCCGTCAGTGAATTAAGGAGATGAAGTTGAACGTAATTTGCATACTCATGGACAGCATGAACCGGCATTTCCTGCCGGCCTACGGCAACGACTGGGTTCAGACGCCGAACCTGGACCGGATCCAGAAACGATCGGTAACTTTCGACCGCTTCTTCACCGGCTCCATGCCCTGCATGCCGACACGGCGGGACTTGTGGTCCGGAAACCAGGAGTTTCTCTGGCGGCCGTGGGGCAGCCTGGAGCCGTGGGATGCGACGTTGCCGCGAACCCTGAAAGACCACGGTGTATTCACGGGACTTGTGAGCGACCACTACCACCTGTGGGAACGCGGCGGCGAAAACTATCACGTCGATTTCGAATCCTGGGAGTTCATACGCGGACACGAAAACGATCCCTGGGTCGGTGGTCCCACGCCCGAAGCGGAGACGGGCAAGGGACATGTCAGTCCCCGATTCCGTCGCAACCGTCAACGTTTCATCAACGAAGAAGACTGGCTTGCGCCGCGAACGCTACGGACGGCGGCGACCTGGCTCAAAGACAACGCGACCGCTCACGAGCAGTTTTTCCTGCTGGTTGACGAGTTCGACCCGCACGAACCGTTCGATTGCCCGGAAGAGCACTGGCGGCGATACGATCCGGACTGGGACGGGCCGAAGGATTTCTACTGGCCCGCATATGGTCGGAATGAATATACGGATGCAGAAGCTCGCCACATTCGAGCGAGGTATGCGGGAAACATCACGTTGGCGGACAAATACCTCGGGGAAGTTCTGGATCGAATGGATGAAGACAATTTGTGGGATAACACCGCCCTGATCATAATGACCGATCACGGTCACTTTCTCGGAGAACATGGATGGTGGGGGAAGCCTCCGTGTCCGCAGCACCGGGAAATAGCTCACATTCCCCTCTTCATCCACATTCCCGGTGTGGAAGGGGGCACGCGGAGCGACGCGTTGGGCACGCACGTCGATATCCACGCCACCATCCTCGACCTGATGGGCTGTACTCCGGCCCGGGACATAGATGGGCGGTCGCTTGTGCCCGGTCTGCGGGGCGAGGAAACAAGTTCCAGGGAGAGCTTGCTGACCGGTTGGTGGGGATGGCATGTGAACTGGACAGATGGCCGACATTTCTACATGCGCGCCCCGGCGACGCCGGACAATCAACCTCTTTGCTTTTACACGAATCGCTGGTCCCCCGCACCCTGGTGGAATCTGCCGGGCCCGGACGACCGGACAGAATTCGGCCGGTTCATGCCCCGCGTAGACATGCCCATGGGCCGTCAACCGATCCGGACGGAAGACATGGCCCGCGCAAACAACATCGACCTGGACAACCTGCGGGAGGGGTCATTGCTGTTCGATCTCGCCGAGGATCCGGATCAGCAACAGAACCTGGCCGGCAGCAGCGCGGAAGCTGACCCGGCATTCCGACTCCGAGCCCAGATGCAGCACCAGGGCGCCCCCCCGGAGCAGTATATCCGGCTCGGGTTGGAATGAGTTGCGGGGAGTTGCGGGGTCGACATTTCCTTCGATGTGCCTGAGAGATCGCTTGCGACGCGGAAACCTGTGGCGCGTTCAGGTTATCCTGCCCATCCGACGGTTGCCCACCGGCAATGGGTGTCCGCGCCCTGGGTGCACCAGTAGGTTGCAACGGCATGATCGACGTCGATTCTGGTCAGTCTTGGCGCGCCATAGGCGATGGCGTCATGGCTGGCAGGGTAGGTATCGGTGCGGGCAACACCCAGGGCTTCTTTGCCGTAGGCATCCCACACCACCAGTGGCTCGTCGAGGTTCCATGTATCACCGAAATCAGTCGACGCGGCAATCTTTATTCCCGGTTGATCCGTATTCTCCCGATGCGAATAGATGACAATCAGGCGGTCGCCGCCCAATTGCGCGGCACAGCTCGTCTGCGCAGGAATTCCGGTCGGTTTCGGATCGCACCAGGATTGACCGGTGGCATCGGTCGAGACCACGGTGTGCAAATCGTAATAGGATTGAAGCCGTGGTTCCGCGGCCCAGTAGACCACCAGCAATCGGCCGTCTTTCAATTGAATCGGCACGCCGTGGGAATAGGAGCGATCCGTATCCGATCCGTTGGCAACCTCTACCTTCTCGCTCCAGGTCTGGCCACCATCGCGGGAAAAGAGTCCGAAACTTTGCAGATTGTATGGACCGTCGTCGTAATAGGTCTTCCAGGTTTCGAAACAATGAAACCAGCTTCCGTCCGCCAGTTCGATGATTCCGCCCATCGGCGCCGGCTCGATGGTATCGCCGAATTGGGATTTCGTGGAAATCTCAACCGGCGCGGACCAGGAACGCCCGTTGTCTGTCGATCGCATCCAGGCGATATGGAAGGGAAGCAGGCCTCCGGACTCTTCATTGAAGGCGAATTTTCCGGGATCGGTCATGTCCCATCGGGAGATCCGCATGATCAGGGACCCGTCCTTCATTCCAGTCACGATCCCATCGACTTCGCTGAAGCGTGCAGAGTCACCGGATCGGTCGATGAATGGCCCCTGGCGGTCCCAGGTCTTGCCTTGGTCTTTCGAACGGAAGATCTCCAGGATTCCGTCCGGCGAATAGAGGGCACTGCATATCCGCAACACGCAAAGCCACTCCCCATCGGGGAGAATGTGAATGTTCGGATAAATACTGTTGATGACTCGATGCCCGGGCAACGGATTGCGGAAAATGACGCCACTATCGATGATTTTCATATGATTAGAGGCGTAGATTCAATGAATCCGGAAGGACCTGCAAGCCTAATGCGTCCCCTCACTCCTCGCTCCATCCGGATACCAACTGCTTACCAAACCACGCCACGAAATGCGCGTGGCGGACTCACGGAAATACAAGTGACAGATCGTCATAAATGCAGCTTCATTCAGCGCCATTCAATCCTGACTTCGCAGTCGCCTGATCTCCAATATTCCGAGATTCTGGGGCGTCGACGCAAATACTTGGCTACCCTCCTGAGACTCACAAAGAGATATTGGAAAAAAGTTTTTGAAGAGATGGCCACGAAGAGAACGAAGGCGGTGCTCAATCCGATTCTTCTTGATTCGAAGGAATACGGCCACAATGATTTCGAGAATTCAGGAGGGTTGCCTCCCACGGGGAGGAAGCCTACATCGATAAGGTCTTACCATGTTTAACGTTCCCAAAAGAGCGCAGCCGTTCGTCATTACTATCTGCCTAGCCGCGCTCGTTCTGTGTGGCGCTTCCATAATCCGTGGCTGCGGCGACAACAGCGGCGAATTCACCAAGGAACATCTGCAGCGATTGGAGTCTGCGATAGGATACAGTGTGCAGGAAATCGTCGACCGTCTGGGCGACAAAACCAACGTGCTGCTGGTATCACTCGAAGTGGCGGGTTCGGAGGGTCTGGCAGAATCGCGGGAAGTCGCGAAAACAGTTTTGAAAAAGGGCGGCAAGCAGATCGCTGCCGAGGAGGTCATCAACCCGATCGGTGAAGGACAGTTCTTCAATCCGGTCAATTGGGCGATGTCGTGGGGTGAGTACAATGAGCTGGTGACAAGAAATTCGGGATGTGACGCAGTCGTTTCGCTCGCCGGCGCCCCGTGGCTCGGGGAGGGGGACGAAGTCATCCTGCCGGATTCGTACCCGGGACTTTATGTCGCGTTTTCACCCGGCCGCCAACCTGCGCTCGAAGAACTGTTCGAAGAGAAAATCCTGGAAGTCGCGGTGGTGCGCTCTCCCGCTCCAGGCGGCGGCGCCGAAGAGACGCCTCGTGATGAATTCAATCGGACCTTCCTGGTCGTTACCGCCGATAGCGAAGAGCTGCCCGTTTTCCAAGCGATGCCCTGATCAGATCACCAAATCTATTCTCCGTTACCTTGACCCAAGATTGAAGCAAAGCAAACGGTTCACTGGAGTCGGGGTTTCCGGAAATGAGTCACAGTCGATTGTGATTGGACACGCCTCATCCGCTCTCACTTTCGTAATCTTTGTTTTCCTTTCAGTTCACGAAAGACGTGCCGCACGCACCGAAGTTGTCCCCCTGAAAAACTCCATCTGACCCGGTCGCGGTATTCTGGTCTGTCCCTAATCAAGGGGAGACTCGATGTTTTTGGGGAAATGTGGGAGGATTTCAGGATATGTATTCGCTGGGAACTCTTCATCTTCGGAGCCGGTTGCTGCTGGGCACGGCCCAGTACCCGTCTCCGGAAATCATGCGCCAGGCGATTCTTGCCTCAGGGACTGAAGTTGTAACCGTTTCGGTTCGCCGGCATTCACCGGAAGATCGCGCGGGGGAAGCTTTTTGGGACCTGGTGCGGGAAACCGGGACGCATGTTCTGCCGAATACCGCGGGGTGCCACTCGGCGAAGGAGGCCATTACAACCGCCCTCATGGCCCGCGAGATCTTCGAGACTCCCCGAATCAAGCTCGAAGTCATCGGCGATGAATACACGCTTCAGCCGGATCCGCTGGGGTTAGTCAAAGCCGCCCGCGAGCTGGTCTCCCAGGGGTTCGAGGTTCTCCCCTATTCCACCGAAGACCTGGTGCTGGCCCAGCACCTCCTGGAGGCGGGTTGCGGCGCGGTCATGCCGTGGGCCGCGCCGATCGGATCCGGCCAGGGTATCCGCAACCCCTCCGCGTTGAAAACGATGCGCGATCGCCTGCCCGAGACCCCGTTGATTGTCGATGCGGGTATCGGGAAACCGTCCGAAGCGGCACGTGTCATGGAAATGGGATATGACGCGGTTCTGCTCAACAGCGCTGTTGCTCTCGCAGATCATCCGGTGAAAATGGCCGAAGCATTCCGGGACGCAATCGCCGCGGGTCGAGCCGGCTTTGAAGCGGGATTAATGGAATCACGGGACATGGCTTCCCCCAGCACCCCCACTCTCGGTACGCCGTTCTGGCACCAGGCCGGGACAAAGCAGTCGTAACGCGCGAACCATGCGGGCAAGAGTCATTTCAATCGCCGGGTCCGACTCCTCCGGCGGCGCCGGGATCCAGGCGGATCTTCGAACGATGGAACGCCTTGGGGTAGACGGGACCGCCGTGATCACCTCTGTCACGGTGCAGTCTTCACGGGAGGTGAGTCGGATTGATCACCAGGATGCCGAATCCGTCCGAGCGCAAGTGATCGCTGCGCTCGAGGGACCCAGGCCGGGAGCGATCAAAATCGGAATGCCCGGTTCCGCGGAATCGATCCGCGCCATTGCGGAGGTCCTGAGCCAAACGGATATCTTCGTTGTATGCGATCCGGTTGTTTCCGCTTCTTCCGGGGGCAGATTAATCGACCCGGTAGGTCAGCAGGCCCTCATGGATGAGCTGATCCCCCGCTCAAACCTCATCACGCCGAACCTGTCCGAGGCAGAGGCACTTCTCGGCACGAAGGTTTCGACGGATGATGAGATGGAAAAGGCCGGCGCTGCCCTCCTTCGGCTCGGGGCTGCGTCGGTGTTGATCAAGGGCGGACACCGCGAAGGGGCCCAGGTTCAGGACTTTTGGACAAGCGGAACTGATTCGTTCTGGATGACCGGAAACCGTATCGAAGGCGAAGGGTCCCGGGGCACCGGATGTGTCCTCTCTTCCGCCATCGCATCGTTTTGTGCACTCGGGATGCCAGTCAGCGACTCGCTGGTACTTGCGAAGGCTTATGTTTCGGAGGGTCTCAGGTCAGCCGCGGGACCGGGTTCAGCGACTCGTCCCGTCGACACCGGTGGCCGGCCCTCCGATCCTCGAGATTTCCCATGGGTCACCTCCTCGGCCGGAATGGGTCGAGACCGTGTGACATTTCCTCCTTGTGATCCACCGCCTACCGGCCTGTACCCGATCCTGCCTGATGCCGATTGGGTGGAGCGGCTTGCTTCCGCGGGGCTGAGCGCCATGCAAATCCGGATGAAGGATCCCTCGGTCGATAATCTGGAAAGCCAGGTTCGGCGCGCGATCGATTGTACGAGCGATACAATAACCCGCTTGTACATCAACGATCACTGGGAACCGGCAATCCAGTACGGCGCATACGGTGTACACCTCGGCCAGGACGACATGGATCCGGAGGCCCTTCGGAAAATTTCCGCTGCGGGGCTTCGACTTGGTCTCAGCACCCACAGCTTCTTTGAACTGGCGCGCGCACTCAGCGTGAATCCAAGCTACGTGGCGATCGGAACTCTTTTCCACACCCACTCGAAGGTCATGGACTATGAACCTCTGGGGCTGGAACGATTCAAGCAGATCGCCTCCCTGTCACCGGTCCCGGTGGTGGCGATCGGCGGGATTCGTCTCGAGCATGCGGACGAGGTTCGGGCGGCCGGAGCGACTGGATTGGCGGTGATTTCCGAAGTCACTGAATCTCCGGATCCGGAAAAAACGATTCGGAACTGGAATGAAATCGGATGAAGACTACGACCTAACGCCGTTCCCCGCCCCTCGTCCTGCCGCCAAACCTCCACTCGTTGGCATTTCTAACCACGATCGTGGGTGGAAATACCAACAAGAAGCGCGCCTGTATCCGTCTCACAACCTGCCAGCCCCGCCCCCTTCGTTGGCATTTATAGCCACGATCGTGGATGAAAATGCCAACGGGAAGCCCGCCTGGTTCATGCTCATCTGTAGCGGCGTGCAACCATTGCAGCCGTCGTTCGGCGAATGTGGGAGACAGGAGCCACATGAAGCGGAAATCGCGTAGAGTTCCGGGTCCCCGGTTTGTGACCCAGCGTTACAGTTCTTGGTGTGTCTGACTCCGCATCGCCTAATCGATGAAGATTGCGAATAGGCCTGCGATTACGATTAGAAACCAGCGTGTACTCAGGAACAGACCTCACGCCCGCGGGTGCGTCTCTTCGTAGACTTGTTTGAGGCGTTCTACGGATACGTGGGTGTAAATCTGGGTTGTCGAGAGGCTTGCGTGGCCCAGAAGTTCCTGGACGCATCGCAGATCGGCGCCGGCGTCGAGCATGTGGGTTGCAAACGTGTGACGAAAGGTGTGCGGAGAATGATCGACGTTGAGTCCCGCATACGCGGTGTACTTTTTCATCATTCTCTCGATGGACCTCGGGGTGATGGCTCCACCGTTTTTATTCAGAAACATATGCGGACATGGGCCGGACCCGCCCCGCAGTGACCAGGGTGCCCGCCTCGCCTCCAGGGCACCGCGTAGTGCGCGCAATGCGGGATCCCCGAGCGGGCAGAGTCGCTCCTTCTTTCCTTTGCCCCGTACGACCACGACACCCGACAGAAAATCGCATCGTGATTCCGACAGGCCCGACAATTCGTTCAGACGCATCCCGGTGCTGTACAAGACTTCGAAGATCGCGGTGTCGCGTTGCCAGGCATACTCGGCCCACATCCTTTTTCTGTTTTCCAGTTTTATGCCTTCCGATTTCCACAATTCGGAGGGCGCATTGATCAATTTATTCACTTCTGGAATGGAGAGGATCCGCGGCAGTTTCTGCGGCCGTCGCGGCATCTGCAGCCCGGAGAAGGGGTTGCCGTTCACGTGCTCCTCCCGCTGCAGGAATCGATAGAAAGACCGGAGACTGGAGAGTTTCCGGCCGGTTGTCGCCGGCGAACTCCCCGCCTTCTGAAACACGACCAGGAATCCCCTCGCGGAAAAACGATCCGCAGAGCTCCAGTCGACGGGCCCGCCTTCACCACTGCCGGTCAGATGGGAAGCAAATTGATGAATGTCCCGCAAGTAGTTCGATACGGTGTGCTCGGAGGCATCCTTTTCTGCGTGGAGATAGCGAAGGTACTGCGCGATGCAGGGATCCGTATCCGGCTGTGCGACCGTGGTCGAAGACATCGGGGTGATTTTGCCCACGGAACAGGCGGATTGACACGGAAAAACGATACAGAAGTGCCCGGCGTCATGCAGAGGGCGGAATATTTCGCGAGAAACTCCCTGCGGATACGATCAATCGGATTCGGCAGCGGGGCTATCGTCCTCGGATTTCTTTCCCTTTTTCTTTGCCGCTTTTTTCGGTGCGCCGGGCGGGGGAAGGCCCAGGGTCTCTACGTGCTTCTCGTAGTCCGGGATCTGATCCGCGTACCGCTTGCACATTTTTTTGAGCGAGGCGCGTTGCTTTATCGACAATGATTTCTTTGCCTCGAACTGTGTTTTGAGGGAATCGAAAAACTTACTGTCATCCCACTCGCGCTTTCCGCGCATCACGGGGGGTTTCCATTCAGCAACTTTTCCAAGCAGTTCAAGGACGGGACCGCTTTCGTTATCGGGACCGGCTTCCTCTACATTCAATTCAAGATCCTTGGCCATTTCGGCGAAGCCGGGAACTTGATCGGCGTATTTGAGCACCAGGCGGTCAAGATACCTCAGTTGGTTATCGGAGAGCCGCTTTCCCGACTCCACCTGCTCGCGAAGGGACGAAGAAAACTGTGAATCGTCGTAGGTACGCTTGCCGACTTCTCGCGGCTCCTCGAACGTAACCCCTTTGAGCAGTTCGAGTTTCTTGATCGAGTTTTCCCGCGGAGGCTCCCTGGGAGCGGTCGCGGTTTTGTAAACATCCCCGAAACCAAGCTTGGTCACCACGTCTCCGACGTCGTCGGGAAGCTGCTCGCGGTACCGTGCGATCAACTTGATCAGGGCATCCACCTGTCGCCCTGAAATCTCCTTCTTTGCCTCGTCGAGCTGTTTTCGAACGGAGGCAACGAAATCCTCGTCGCTATAGGTCCTCTTGCCGCGCTTAACGGGGGGAGCCCAATCCTTCACTCCGCCCAGCAGGTCCAACAGCGCGGTAACTTCCTCCGGGTTCGCGGCGGGTTCCTTGGTCTTTTCGATCCATTTCTGAAAAGAACTGTAAAACCCCTGGAGCATACCGGTCCATTCCACCTTACCGCGCTCCACGTCATCGAGTTCCTCCTCCATTTGCGCGGTAAAGCCGACTTCGAACAGGTTCGGCAGGTTGCCCACCAGAAAGTCATTCACTTTCATGCCCAGTTCGGTAGGCGAGAGATTGCGTTTCTCACGGGCAACGTACTCCCTGCTCTGGATGGTAGCGAGGACCTGGGCGTAGGTACTCGGGCGCCCGACACCGTTCTCCTCGAGTGCACGAACCAGGGAGGCCTCTGAGAACCGTGGCGGTGGTTGCGTAAATTTCTGTTCGCGGATCCAATCGAGATGTTCGAGGGACTCTCCTTCAGCCAAAGGTGGAATGATTTCGACTTCCTCCCCCTCTTCGCCCTCTTTCTCCGACTTCTTCTTGTCCTGGCCGGTCACTTTCATGTAGCCGGGAAATGTAACGTCTGAAGTCGTGGCTCGAAACAGGTAGGATGCGGAATCCGGTCCACCGGATTCAAGGCGGGTCTCGATTTCAATCGTCCGCTGCGCAATCTTTGCGGGCGCCATTTGAGATGCGACATACCGCTTCCATATCATGTCGTAGAGCTTGAGTTCATCGGGTTTCAGAAACGATTTCAGGTCATCTGCCGTCCGCGTGACATCGGTAGGCCGGACGGCCTCGTGCGCCTCCTGGGCACTTCCCCGGCTTTTGAAAACCGGCGGTTTGGAGGGTACGTAATCTCCGCCGAACTTTTCGCCGATAAACTCCCGACATGCATCCTGGGCGCCTTTGGCGATCGCGACGGAATCCGTACGCATATAGGTGATCAACCCGACGGGGCCTTCGCCGAAATCAACGCCTTCGTACAAGGTCTGTGCGATTCGCATCGTCCGGTTGGGGGCAAATCCATAGGCACTGGACCCGGCCTGCTGCAGGGTGCTGGTAATGAAGGGGGCCGGCGCTTTTCTGGAAAGCTCCCGATTGATGATCTTCGAAACGCGGAAGTTGCTCTTTTCCAGATCGGCGAGGATTTTTCCGACCGTCTCCTCGTTGCCTACTTCCGCCTTTTCGCCGTTAATCTTTGCGAGGCGGGCGGGAAACGGATCGCGCGGGTCCACCTCTTTACGCAGTTTTGCGCCGAGGATCCAATACTCTACCGGCTCGAAGTTCAGGATTTCTCGCTCGCGCTCGCAAACCAGTCTCAGGGCAACGGACTGCACGCGTCCGGCGCTCTTGCTGCCGCGGATTCTTCGCCAGAGCAACGGGCTTACCTGGTACCCGACAATCCGATCGAGGACCCGGCGTGCCTGCTGCGCATCGACTCGATTCATGTCGATACGTGAGGGATTGTCGAATGCGGAACGAATGGCGGGGGCGGTGATTTCGTTGTAGGTCACCCGGAACACTTTGTCCTCGGAGATCGCTTTCGCCAGGGCAATTTGAAGGTGCCAGGCGATGGCCTCCCCTTCCCGGTCCGGGTCCGGGGCCAGGTATACGGCTTCCGCCTTCTTTGCCTCGGCGGAAAGTTCGCTCAAAACCTTTTGTCGCCCCTTAATCGTCACGTATTCGGGTTCGAACCCGTTTTCGATATCGACCCCGAGTTTTCGCTCGGGAAGGTCCCGTACATGCCCCATGGACGCGCGAACAACAAAGTCCTTGCCGAGGATCTTGTTGATGGTCTTCGCCTTGGCGGGCGATTCGACAATGACAAGACTTTTACCCATAAAATGCCTGTTATCAAAAATTCCACGAACTCCGGACCGTCCGGAATTGGCCGGCAAACCTGCGTAGAGGCAGGTCGTATGTCAAGTCCTGGGTTTGGCTGCATCGGCCAGTTCTACGACTCGGCCGGGTCTCATTCTGACCACCCGCTTCATTTCCAGGGTAATGAGATGAGCACTGATTTCCGCTATCTTTAATGTAGTTTTTCTTGACAAATCATCCACGTCTAACGGCCCCTCCCACAGGGCGCGAACAATTTTTTCCTCGGGACCGGAGAGTTGAATCACCGGTCCCTCGTTCAGGTCCTGTGCCTGGGTTTTCCGTTCGGGCGGGATCAAGAATTCCAGTTCTTCCAGCACATCGTCGATCCCGTCTACGAGGCGCGCGCCCAGTTTCAGAAGATCGTGACACCCTCTTGAGGTGGGGGCATCGATCCGGCCGGGCACTGCGAACACGATCCTCCCCTGCTCCATCGCCTGGTTGGCGGTAATGAGGGCGCCGCTTCCGCGGCCGGCTTCGACCACGATGATTCCAACACAAACGCCGCTGACGATTCGGTTCCGCATTGGGAAGGTGGTCTTTCCCGGCTCGGTGCCGAGCGGAAATTCACTCATGAGGTATCCGCTCTTCTCTATTTTCTGGGAGAGGGCGCGATTCTCGGGAGGATAGAGATGGTCCAGGGCGCTGCCGATGACGGCGCCGGTTCGCCCCCCGCCTTTCAAAGCGCCTTCGTGGGCGGCCGTGTCGATCCCACGCGCCAGTCCGCTCACCACCATCAGTCCGGCCTTGGCCAGTTGGTAGGCGAGCCGATCCGCGACCGTTCTCCCGTAGAGCGTGGTGCGCCGGGAGCCCACGATAGCAATCGAATGTCGGTCAAAGGTTTCGAACGTACCCCGAACGTACAAGGCCAGCGGCGGATCATGAATCTCCTTGAGCCGCGCAGGATATTCATCATCGAGAAACGTTACGATGCGAGCGCCGATATTCTCCGCCCGCTTGATCTCCCGATCGGCATCCGGGCGTTCCTCCGGCGAGGTAATCCTGCGCGCCAGTTCCGGGCCGATCCCTTTCACGCAACGCAGTTCGGCGGCATTCGCGGCGAGGATTGCATCGGGCGAACCCAGCGCGTCGATCATTGCCCGAACTTTGACCGGGCCGATCCCCTCCATCATGTTCAGGGTAATGTATGCCTTGCGCGGGTTCATAGGGATATGGGATCCGGAGAATTATGTTCTGTTCATTCCCGGAGCGGAATTGTGGTTGAACGTTGCCATCTCTTGGTCTTGGATTTGCGATCCCCGATCAGGTTGTATCAGAGAACGGAACAGAACTGAAACTATTCCGCATCGTAGAAGCCTCGCCGCGGCACAGCGCCTCCGGCCCGTGTCCGAAAATGGGACGAGTACGAAGGGCGGGTGCAGGGGACCAAACCAGCGTGGCACGGCGCCTCCGGCCCGTGTCCGAAAATGGGGCGAATGCGAAGGGCGGGTGCAGGGGACCAAAACAGCGTGGCACGGCGCCTCCGGCCCGTGTCGGAAAATGGGACGAGGGCGAAGGGCGGGTGCAGGGGACCAAGACAACGTGGCACGGCGCCTCCGGCCCGTGTCCGAAAAGGGGACGAATGCGAAGGGCGGGTGCAGGGGACAAAGACAACGTGGCACGGCGCCTCCGGCCCGTGTCGGAGGAAGAGGAGAGAGGATTTTGAGAGAGGATAGAGCGCAGGCGTTCCGAGATCAGTTCTTCCTCGGTCCCTGGTTCGACACGGGGCGGAGCCGCCGTGTCACGTTGGTTTCACCTCACGCCCGCATCCCTTTTTCGGCTCCGCTACACGGGTCACATACCCGTGCTGCGGTGGATTCTCCCCTCGCACTTGCCTCACGCACCCGTCCCTTTTTCGGCTTTGCGGACACGGGGCGGAGCCGCCGTGCCACGTTGGTTTCGCTTTAGACTCCGGTCCTTTTTCGGCTTTTGGCGAACAGTTCGAGCTGACTGTCTTTGAAGAGATTGTAGTTCTTCAGAATTCGGAGGAGTTGGAGGAGATCCGATTTGTCGTAGTTCTTGTTTATTTCGACATGTTGAATCAGTTCCATCAGCATGTTCCGATAGAGAAGGATCCCATCGATTCCGCCCTCTTTCAGCGCGCTCATAGTCTGGTCCGCAGAAGCCTTGGAAGCAGGCAATTCTGAAAGGCAGACGATGCTGGCAACCGGCCCCTCTCCCAGTTCATCCCGGATACTGCCGACAACGTCGTCGGAAGCGAATCGATAGACCTCAGGTGCCTGTTTCAATACCGCGGGCGAGAACCGCTCCGAGTGCCAGCCGCGAACCCCGACAATTGCGCGCGGCACGGTGCGTACCGTTCCCGTGTCCCAGACTTCAATCGGCGGAATCTCTCCTTCCGAAGAGGCAGGGTTGACAACCAGGAGGTCCACTTCGTCCTCCAGTTGCCTCGAAGACCTGGAAGGCAACTGGTATTTCCTCGGCTGTCGAACCAGGAAACCGATTGATTCGAAATACTCCCGCACGATCCATTCATTTACTGAGGCCATTCCAGATCTCCTCCAGCAGGCAGTCATCCACTTCGCAACCGAACCGTACGGCGCCGATCGATTCCGCGAGAACAAACCGGGGATTCGAGGCCACGCTTTTCTTATCGACGCGCATTGTTTCCCGCAGCGCGCCCCATGCACATGCGGGGGCAGTGCCGGGCAAACCGAACGATTTGAGCAGTTCGCGAATTCTATCCACCGATTCCCGCGGAAGCCCGACACTTTGCGCCGATACTTCAGCGGCGAAAATCATCCCCACGGAAATTGCCTCCCCGTGCAGGAATGTTCCATAGCTCGCGACTTTTTCGATCGCATGGCCCGCCGTGTGCCCGAAATTCAGGATCGCTCGCAGCCCGCCTTCGCGCTCATCTTCGCGCACCACATCGGCCTTGATCTCGCAGGATCGGGCGACCAGTTCCTCCAGGAGTCCCGGGTCACGCGCAAGCACGTCTCCAGCCTGGGTCTCCAGCCGATCAAAAAACTCTGCGTCGGCAATCACCCCGTACTTCACAACCTCGGCCAGGCCGGAGCGATACTCGCGATCGGGAAGCGACGCCAGGGTCTCAAGATCGGCGAGGACTGCATGGGGCTGCCAGAAAGCGCCAATGAGATTCTTTCCCTCGGGCATGTTGATGCCGGTTTTTCCACCCACGGCACTGTCCACCATGGAGACGATGGTGGTGGGAATCTGGATGTATCGGACTCCGCGCAGATAGGTTGCGGCAAGGTAGCCGGCCAGGTCACCCACCACGCCGCCCCCAAGCGCGAAAACATAGGATGAGCGATCCAGTCCATGGTTCAGGGCAGCATGATACAGGGCAAGCAACTGCTCGTGACTCTTGGAGCTTTCTCCGGCAGGAACTGCCACAAGCCGGGAATCCAGGCCCGCGGAATTCAGCGCCCGGCAAAGGATGTCACCATATCGTTCTTCCACGTTGGTATCGGAAACAACCAGACACTTTCCCGACAGACCCAGGTCCGAACAGATGGAGCCGGCTTCCGACAGCAGGGACAGTCCGATGTGGATGGTATACGCCCGCTCTCCCAAATCCACTGATACGTCGCGCGACATGATCCCAGCAAATCGGCCCCCTCTCGGGAAGTCAACGGAAATCAAGAGAAATGGGTGAAAATTGCTGAAAACTTACCTCGGAGCCCATGCCCCGCAGTAGCTCGGGCTTCCAAGTTCGAAGCAGTGACATAGCCAAGAATGCATGCACCAGTACAGGCAAGCCCGAGTGCGGCGATTCCTTGCCTGAGGAATTTGTCCAAATGCCATTCTCTCCATATAGCCAACATGTTGCGCGTGTTCCCCCCACCCACATAGATTACATCCTGATCCAAAACGAAGGAGTTCAGGTCATTGGTTGGCGGTCGAAACAAAGGCAGGTGCGTGGGGTGTCGATTCGCAAATAGTCAAGGGAATCTGGTTGCGCAATTTCGAATGGACAAACATGTGGGATTGCATCGGCCGTCCACCAAAGGAGGATGCCTTCCTTTTGGGCTTGCTCCACAATGAGCGTACTCCCAGAACGATTCCCGATACGATCCACGACCGTAGCCCAGGGAAGAAACATATCGGTCTTCTTGAGCATCTTCATGACCTTGGATACATGAGTAGAGAAAATCATATCGGAGCCTAACGATCAAATCAGCCTGCTCACGACGGACGAAGGAGTCTGGTTCGGTTTCTTGATGAAATCTTTCAACTATTCATTGGACAATCCCCACGTCCACTGAGTAAACGGAAAAATCAAGTGAAGGATCAAGAGGAAGAGGATTAAGAGCGTAATCACAACGCCAACTGCCAGCATCAGCCTTGCTTTCGGATGGTCATGGTGCATGAGCCAGCAGGATGCCACTGTCCAAGAGATCGGAATAGCGGTCACAAGTACGCCGAGATCTCGCCAAAAAGCCATGGCCGCCGGCTCGATGCCT
>Ga0315336_1001357_pt1 | contig 48788 bp, 67 predicted proteins | sample ASW5metaG_FD_204512 | JGI IMG/M metagenome (GOLD analysis project Ga0315336, IMG submission 204512) | Ammonia-oxidizing marine archaeal communities from Monterey Bay, California, United States - ASW #5 | ecosystem: Environmental > Aquatic > Marine > Intertidal zone | place: USA: California...
TCTCCTTGTTAAATGATTTAAAAGCGATAAGACATTCCTTTCATTACTCATTCCAGTCATAAAACTTGGAGGTGTGAATACTGGGCGACATCCAAGTTTTCCAGCTTGTTGTAATGATGTCGGTGTTCTTCACAAGAACTCTGTTTTAGCGACCTTATCGCTTTAGTTGTTAATAACAAATAAAAAGAGAGCCAAGCCGAAGCCTGACTCTCTTTCATCAACTAACCAGAATTATGCAGAATGCTTAACGGAGTTGAAACCAACTTTGAAATCCTTAACTGCTTTAGATGCAGTAGATTTGATAGAAGGTTTAACTTTCTTGGCTTTGGTTATAGTAGTTGATGTTATTCTGCCAAGTGTTCTCATGAATTTACCCATGTTATTACCTTTAGGTTTAGTTATTAAGTATAAAAAAAGAGAACCAAACGTGCGATGTCTGGCTCTCTTAGGTTAAGGGTTATTAGATTAGAAAGGAAGGTCATCATCAGTTAATTCAGCTTTATACTCTTTGATTTCTATTGCATGTTCTGGGCAACAGTTGGAGTCGTAACCTGTACAAGAATCAGGATAAGGGAGTTCTTCTGATGAATCCCAATCTATAAGATAAGGCAGTACAACTGTGTACGTGTAGTACATTCCAACAAGAATAGATGCGATAGCAAATGTCAACCAAATAATGGCTAATACGAATAAGATGTTTAGTAACATGGTTACTCCTAGGTTAGTGCCTTACGTAGGTGTAAGGATTCTATATATAAAGAGATACCATGTGTGTGTGATACTCCATCCTGTCACGGGGGATGCGAAGCATCTGGGTACGTGACGAAGGAGTATGGGTGGGTATAGATGATACGTGTTCACGAAGTGAACTCAATCTTAATGAAACTTTGAACTCAACAAGATTGAACCCCGTAGACCCTGATTAGAAGGGGGGTAGTATACATCTAAACCTCACACTCCCATTCTAAACCTATTTTTACAAGAGTCATGGAACTTATCCGTAAATAAGATGTTGTATAGTAAATTATATATTCCTAACTTAAAGCAATGCTAGATATGAAGAAAAAGAAGATGGAAGTATTTGACCCCTTGACTGGTAAGTGGACTAAGGTAGAGATGACTGAGGACGAGATAGAGAGCTTTCAGGCTCTACACGAAGATGATGTGGACGTTCTGGAAGCTGAATACCAGATAATACAGCGTTCTATTGCAATGCACGTTGGTACTAAGCAGGATACTGAGAGTACGGATTAGAATACAAGTACTTGCGTACTCTAAAGAGTACTTTCTACATGTAAAGGATGTCTTTTACATGTAAAAGATAACATGTTACTTGTTATAAGTAGGGGAAAAATTAATTTGATAGTAATAGATAGGTTATTTCAGCATAAAAAGCAACGATTTAACATCTATACTAAAGAAGAAGCAGATGCTGACTCCAGTATGGGCTATTGTGACTGGAAAGATGCTAATGAAGGGGATTATGCAATAACAGATGATGATTATGTTATGAGATGCTTGTCTAGAAAGGATTATACCGATAAGAATGGAAACATTAAGACATTCGTTAAATTATCAGGTGGAGTTGGGTGGTGTAGTCCGTCTGCAAAAATAAATTTTAAATTAAACCATGCCTACAAGAAGTACACTAAGGTAAACCCAGCTAAGACATGGGATGAGTATGAAGTTAAGAGCACTAGGGGAACTAACACTATAAATACCTATGCTAACATGATGTTGAATGGTTCAGTAGACTTTGACACCCTAGGAAAGGTATATAGACCAGATAGTGAGATACCTAGAGCAACTGTACGAAGATTTCTAAAAAATAAAAGAGTTAAGATGATGGTAGAGAAGAAAGTAAAGGAAATATTGTCCGATAAGGCAATAAACAAAGAGTTTGCTGTAGATAACATCGTAAAAGCATTAGATATGGCAGAACATAAGGGTGATGTGGGTAATTTTCTAAAAGCTAATGACCATATCATGGATTTACTGGAGATGAAGCCGAATAAGCTCATAACTACAGATACAGTAGAAATGATTGATACGAAAAAGATTCTAGACCAGATAACACAAGAAGAAGAGAAGAAACTGGTTCTAAAACGCAAAGAAGAAAAAGATGATACAGAACGAAGCTGATATATTCAACCAGAAACTAGAGCAGATGAAGGCTCAGATAGAAATAGCCGTTAGGTGTCTCCATGTTATAGCAGTTATGCAGGAGGTAGATAATACCCTTATATCAGATATGGCATTAAATGCACTCAGGGATATGGAGATAAGCGGACTCCTATATGACTTCTACGAAGATGAGGAGTAACAATCTTTCAGTTGCTCAGAAGAGCTGTGCTAATTTCACATCAGGAGTGTGCTTAGGATGTATGATGACTTATCGTAATGGGAAACTCTCGTATATGATTGATAGCAGACTTGCCAGTAAACCTTGCGTAGTTGCCAGTAAGACCTGTATGTACTTTGAAACAATAGTACTTCCAGCAGTAGTCTAGTGGATATAAGTTTTAAACAAGGATACAAACATCCTAAAGATAGAATCATATACGTTGATGGAGTAGCCATCAAGTTTGAAGACTTCGCTACGGATGTTGTCAATGCAGAGCGTAAATATGTTACAGCTAAGAACCGTCTACAACAATTAAGGCTCCTTCAGGCTATATTTCGTGGTAATGAAGATAATATATATCCACCAGAAGATGGATACATGGGCGGTAAGATGATTGATGACTTCATTATAGACTGGAGAAATGCTAGTACAGATGAACAAAAGAATGATATACTAGCAAAATATAAAATTAAGTAATGCCTATGCCTTTTCATTGTCATGAATGTGACGCACCAACTTTAAATATAAGCGGTATCTGTGATGACTGCACAAGAAAATAAACTACTAAAGGCTAAATTAAAAGATAATATGATATTATTTGGACGTATTGTCAGTTCAAATATGTTTTCTGTACCATCTCCTGATTTCCACTATGAGATAGCTGATGTTCTTATGAATGATGACAATAAACAAGTGAACATTATCGCCCCTCGTGGTCATGCAAAATCATCTATAGTTGGGGGAGTTTACCCGTTATTCCATATAATGAACCATGAGGGGAAGAAATTAATTATCTTAGTATCCAGAACACAAGACCATGCCATAAAACTATTAGGCACTATTAAGGATATGCTAGATTACAGCCAACAATTAAGAGCTATCTATGGCTACTGGGGGCAACACTCAGCAAAAACTTGGGCTAAGGCAGAGATAGAGCTCAAGGATGGCACTATGATTATCTGCAAGGGTACTGGTCAGCAGTTACGTGGTATTAAAGTGGGGAGTCAGAGACCAACATTAATTATAGTTGATGACCCAGAGGATGAAAATAACACCAAGACAGCAGAAGCTATGGAACAGAACTTGAGATGGTTGCTACAATCTGCTATTCCATCATTAGACCCCATACGTGGAAAGATAGCAGTTATTGGTACGCCACAACACCAGAGGTGTCTGGTAGAAGTCTTAAAGGAAATGGACGGATGGACGAATATGCACTTCAGTCCAGACATGGATAAGGAGATAGCACTCTGGGAAGAGTGGCAACCTATAGAGAAATTAAAGCAGAAGAAGAAAGAATTAGAATCTATCGCACGTGTATCTGTGTTCTATAGAGAGTATCTATGCCAGATAGTGGGAGATGAAGACCAACTATTCAGCGAGAAGTATTTAAAATACCATAATTACGATTATAGCATAGACGATGATGGCAATCACTTCCTTAAGGATGGAGAGAACCAGATACCAGTTAATATTTTCATGGGCGTGGACCCTGCATCCTCAATACGCAAGACTGCTGACTATTCAGTTATTATGCCGATAGCAGTAGACAAAGATAATAATAGGTATATATTACCTTATTACCGCAAACGTGCTACGCCCATGAAATTAGCTGAAAGTATTATACAATGGTTTAAAATGTATAAGCCATCAAAGGTACGTATTGAGTCTGTTGGTTATCAGGAGATGCTAAGAGAATATCTAAGAACAAGATGTGATGAAGAAAAAATATTTATATCTGGATTAGAAATAAAAGAATCTCCACGTACTTCAAAATCATCTAGGCTTGAAACAATGGAACCTTATTTTGCACAGGGTAAAATGTATATGAAAAAGGATATGTTAGAATTAAAAGATGAACTTCTACTATATCCTCGTGGTAAACATGATGATTTATTAGATGGTATGTTTTATGCTATGAAAAAATGTTATAGACCAAATCATACAGAAGAAGTAGAATTAGATAACACTAAAGAGCGATATGTCGCTAACACTAATAGTTGGAAAGTAGCTTAATGGAACTTTTTTAACATTACTACGTATAAGCCATCAATGCGGTAGCACCGTAACATAAGTATACTTAAATCATATGCATAAAAAAACATCGGGTGTCCAACACACCCATGATTTACTCAGCGAGTATTCATCCGCTAGAGAAAGTTGGGCAAAACAAGCTGTAGAAGATAATGAGTTCAGGAATGGTAAGCAATGGACTGATGATGAAGCAACAGCTCTAAAACAGCGTTCACAGCAACCCATTGTTGTGAATATAGTCTATTCAGCAGTAGAGCAGGCAAAAGCTATGCTCACATCTAATAAACCAAAATTCCAATCAACAGGTCGTGAAGTAAGTGACAATAAAGTAGGTCGCATGTTTAGCGATATTATGGCTTATGTCTGGGATATATCTATAGGCAATGTAGAACTAAAACAAGCCATAGATGACTATTATGTAAAAGGTATGGGTGTTCTATATGGATATGTAGACCCTGATGCAGACTTTGGTACTGGCGAAGTTAAAATAAAATCTATAGACCCGTTAGAAGTTTTCATAGACCCGTCATCTAAGGATGCCTTCTGCCGAGATGCTAGTAATATCATTGTAGCTAAGATAGTATCGGAAGATGCACTTATAAAAGCATACCCAGAATATGAAGAACAGATATTGGAGTGTCAGGAAACAAACTATATCAATATTACAAGTGGCTCTAGATATGGGCATGAGTCACAACAAGTAGCTCAAAAAAGAAATCTTACTGGTAAGAGCATTACTGGAGAGAGAGAATTAGAATTGATGGAGAGATATAGCAAAGTATTCATGCCGTATCATAAGATTTATGACCCATTTACTGATGACCAGAAGATACTAGCTTCTGATGAATTTGAAGAGTATAAACAAGAACCAGCAATACTACTTCTATCACCAGATGGTGAGCAGATTCTTACAGACCCAAAATCAGTTGCTGACTATATCAAGGTTCATAATGAGCAAGGCGACGAGTTTCATATGATGATGGACCCACAAACTGGACAACCCACTCCTATGGCTGGCAAAGAACATCTAGGTGCTATACCAAATAGTACAACTACGATAGATGTTATTACCAAGGGACATCTAGTAGAAGCAGGTAAAATACTAGTTAATGATATAGAAATATGTCAAATAGAACAATACGTTTCCATAGGCGACAAAGAGCTGTTCTCTATTATACTTCCCATAGAGGAGTACCCAGTTGTGCCTATTATGAATGGCTGGAATAGAAATCCATATCCAATGAGTGACGTGAGGCTGGTTAAGGGGCTACAGGAATACATTAATAAGATTAGGTCTCTTATAATTGCACATGCATCCACTTCAACAAATACAAAACTACTAATACCACGTGGAGCTATAAATAAAAAACAATTAGAGGAAGACTGGGGCAGGGCAGGGACAGCAGTTATTGAGTTTGACCCAGAGCTAGGGACACCCGTAGTGGCAGGTCCAGTACCTCTACCAAACGAATTATATAAGAATGAAGCAGATGCAAGAGCAGATATAGAACGTATCCTTGGGATTTATGCCCTTATGCAGGGGGATGGTGGTTCAGCCCCACAGACATTTAAGGGTACTGTGGCTATGGATGAATATGGTCAGCGTAGAATAAAATCAAAACGGGATGATATTGAAGAAGGATTAAATCAACTAGCAAGAGTTGCCGTTGGTCTTATCCAATACGTATACAAAGATGAAAAAGTTATGCGACTTATGCAACCCAATAATATGCCAAAAGAAGTCGTTATGAATTCCCCTATCTATGACGACCTTGGTAATTATATGGGGAAGATAAATGACATTACGATTGGCAAGTATGATGTAATTGTAACATCGGGTTCTACATTACCATCAAATAGATGGGCAAGATTTGAATATTATATGCAGTTACATCAATCTGGTCTAATTGACCAAATTGAAGTTTTAAAACAAACAGATGTAGCTGATATGGAGGGAGTACTAGAGCGTTCTGGACAAATGAAACAATTACAAGGACAGGTACAGTCTCAACAAGAAGAAATTAAGAAACTCAAAGGTGACTTACAGACTGCACAGCGAGAATCATTACATGACCGCAAAAGAGTTGAAGTCAAGGAGTTTGAAAAGAAACTGGCTAAGGCAGAGGCTAAAGTTGAAATGGCACAGAAGTTATATAGTACACGCCTTGCAGATGAGTTGAAAATGGACAAAGAGAAAGTTCAGCCATTAGCCGATAATAAGCAACGTCAAATGAATGAAGAGCTTTTAAGCTTAAAGGATGAATAATGGGTTTTAGAGAAAGAATGGCACAGTTAAAACAACGTGCAACTGATTTTGGTGGTGATGCTGTCAGCAAGTGGAAGCAAGCTGGTGAGCGTTCTAGGGGCGGTTCAGATGGGAATACTGGTTATTTTGGTACAAGCCCCTTACAGCAAGCAATGCACCAACAGAGACAGGGTAATATGACACATCAAGCAATGGAATTAATGGATAGAACTATGCGTAATAATCCTGATGAGATGAACAGACAGGCACAAATGATGGAGTCTGGTAGACATGGTGGTTATGGTCGTGGTGATAGTGTACGTGGAGAATTGCCATTTACTCCTCCAAGTATTGATAATAAAGGAAGTATGAGTGATGCTTTAGAGAGTAATGATGTAAAAAAGGTTGATAGTAAGCTCCTGTTAGACAGATATATGAGCACCGACCCATCTAAGATGACATCACAGGGAATAAAAGACATGCAACAAGAGCTAAACAATAACGGATACTTAGATAAAGATGGTAATCAATTAAAAATTGATGGCAAAGTAGGACCTCTAACAGCATCAGCAATGTCTGCTTACAATGATAAAAAGGCTTCATACGCAGAGAATACAGTCCCCGAAAGACAAAGTAATCCTATTACACAGAAAAAAGATTTAATTCGAGGTTGGCAGTCAAAAGATATTCTAGGGAGAAACTATCGACCAGACCCCCAAGGAGATAATCCTTATGAAAGAACAGTTTATAACCAAGGTCCAGAAAACTATGTTGATTATCAAGAGCCATCTACTGGATATATGGACTTGGAAGATTTAACAAATCCACTAAATAATTGAGGAAGCGGTTGCTGGTATTAACCAAATCGCAAAGGAAATAATAATGGAAGAACAAATATTGGAAGTACGTAATGCTGACCAACCACCAGTAGAGAATATGGAGCTGTCTGTCGAACAGCCAAGTATTCCTTCTGGTGAAGTGCAACAAGATTTTGTAGCACAGGAACCAATTGCGGAAACTAGCGATACGGTCTTATCGCCAAATCAAGACCAAACTCGTTTTGAGTACTGGCAGTCACAGGCAGATAAAGCCAAGGGTGAGTTAAGCGAACTAAGGAATGAAGTGAATTACTATCGTTCCCAAGGTCAGAATACTACGCCCTCCAATGAACAACCTCAGGCATACCCCCAAGAACAGGGATTGCAAGAGCCTTCATTGCAGGTGCCTACTGAACCTGATAGACCAGTTAGCTACAACGAAATAGATGCTTATAGCGACCCAGATTCGGATTCGTTTAAGTATCGCTTAGATAGAGATAAGTATCGAGATGATTATATGTCTTTCTTGAAAGAGAAGGATGAAGTCAGGGAAACACAGCTAACTCAACAATATGAATATGAGATGGCAATGGAACGTGATAACATGATGAAGACGCAGGCTCAGAGCCATGCGGTGAATTCATACGGATGGGAGTCTGAAAAGGCTAATTCATTTGTTAAGTGGGCAAGTAACCCTGATAACCTAACTATTGATAATCTAGCTAAGTTGTTTGAACTAAGAACAAATTCCAATCCAGTTGTGCAACAACGCACTCAAGAGATGCAAAACCAAGCCCAGAGATTAGCTGTGCCGAGAACTGCCGTTGTGCAGTCTGGCAAAGCTGAACAACCTAGGACTGATGAGCAAGTCTTTAGTGATGCATTACTGGGGAGGTAATTCACACATAACATGACAGGAGTCATAAAATGGCAGTAACAGAAAAGAAGCTAGGAGCTTCAGGTGTTCTGTATACGGACCGACGAGATTTTTACGTCGACCCACAGGTTACCAAAGAGCTATGGACAGACGTAGCACCATTTACAACTCTTATTTCAAACCAAGAAACTCGTGATGTGCCAGACCCTATTTTTAAAATGTTTGAGCATCGCAATCCTTGGGTGAAACAAGAGTTTTCAATAAACAAAGGAACTCCAGGAACTATTCCAAATAGTGACGTTGGATTAGGCTCATTGCCTATCGACGGCATTGTAGGATTAGCATCAACCGCAGACTCGTCTTATATTGGTCTACAGGTTGAAGTTTGGAATTCAGCTAAGACCACCAAAAAAGGAACAGCAGTTATTTCTGCTGTTACTAGCGGTAGTCTTACAATGAAGTCAACAAAAGGTGCAACTATTGTACTTGCGGATGACGATGTATGTATGGTTATCGGTAATGCACGTGGCGAGGGTTCATCTTCTCCAGAAGCATGGGCTGATGAACTAAGTGTAGTTTGGAATTCTTGTCAGATTTTCAAAACACCACTACAAGTCACAGGCACACTAGAAGCGGCAGTTTTACGTGGGGAGTCTAATGAATTAGCTCGTCTTCGTAGAATGAAAGCTCAAGAGCATAAGATTCAAAAAGAGAAAGCATTCTTATTTGGTACACGTGTAGACGGCACCAATCTGAGTGGTTCTTCTGATTCCTTTGCCGACGGTGGTCGTACCGATGCTGATGGGAACCTAATCCGTTCAACGTATGGAATTATTCCAGCGATTGACGACTATGGTACTTCATCTGGTGATGACCAGAACATCTTCTCTATTAAAGAAGATGAATACGAATACGCAGATTTTGTGGACGATATGGAAAAAGTTTTCCAGTATGTCCCAGAAAGCGGTTCTAAAAGAGCCTTTGTTGGTGCTGGTGCTCTAGGTTATTGGAGTAAATTACAAACTGGTAACAATCTAGCAGGTCAATCTGGATGGACTGTAAACATTGGAGACATGAAACGTGACTCCTTGGGTTTTAATTACAGAACTCTAGAAACACCTCACGGTATGTTGCAGTTGATTCCAACTCCATCTTTGCGTGGACCTTATAACAAGTACATGGTCGTAGTTAGCGACGATAACTTGTTCCATGCTCAGTACAGACCTATGGTTTATCAAGCCAATATCAAAACAGATAATGCTTTTGATGGCGTGAAAGACCAATATATGTCTGATGAAGGCGTTGGTATTCAGTTAATTGAATCACATAAGTTATTCAAAATAACTGCTTCTTAAGCAACAGGGAATAGCTAGGGAGGGTTAACGCTCTCCCTAGTCCCGATAAGGAAATAAATGAGTACTTTTAAAGAAAAAGTTGAAGACATAGTAGGAGTTACAGTATCTGATACTACTGCATTGAGTGATTATCTAACAGCATCGGCACGTGAAGTATCAGATATTTTACCAGATGAAGTCCTGATATATAACTCAACTCTATTAGAGAGTGCATCTACTGTAGAAATTTCCAATACAAAAGTTTTTGCTGTTTCTAGAAATGGTAGGTCTACTGTGGAAATCCCATTCGGGATGAGTACACAAGCTGGAGATGAAGACAGTATTCACTATGCTACTGTAAAAAGTCCTATGCATTATTTTAAGGGTTCTACTCTAACTGTACTGCCTAGTCCAAGTAGTTCTGAAAAAGCTCAGGTACTTAGGTTTGTATATCCATCAGTTGTGCATGGTGCATCTGATATAGATAATTTTCCAAGTAATGCTGAATATGCTGTAGTTATTGGAGCATCATGTTCTGTTATAATGGGGTTAATGTCAGCCCAGAGAGAAGCTACTCCAAGTGCATTATCCATAAGTGACTTAACAATTTCTGCAACATCTCCTTCTGCTCCTTCTGTTTCAGCTCAATCTGTTTCGTTTAGTGCGGGGGCTCCTACATATTCAAAGCCTACTCAGACATTTGATATTACACAGCTTCAGACATTCCTAGAGGACAATGAAGATTCTGAATTAGCACAAATACAATTAGGTAGATTACAGCATGAGTTAGGTGAGTATCAAGCAGATATACAAAATGAATTAAATGAGTTCAATAAAGAGACTACTGCATATCAGGCTCAGTTGCAGATAGCAATACAAAATGCACAGTTAACGTCAACTGATGATGCACAGAAACTTCAGTTGTACTCAGCCGAAGTACAAGATTTTCAAACGTCCGTAGGTAAGGAAGTACAACAGTATCAGTCTAATTTAACTCAAGAGACACAAGAATTTGGAGCTAATCTCCAAAGGATTCAAGCAATATTTCAATCTTTGAGTGCTCAGTATCAAATGAATCAGGCTAAATATCAAAGTGAATTACAAAGATTAAGCGGAGCTAAAGTATGACGCAATCGCAATTACATGAATTAATAAGGTTACACCATCCAGATATGACAGAAGGTGAAATACGTATCCGATTAAATAATGCAATGAAAGAATTTTGTCGCAAATCGAGAATTCTAAATGGTGCATTTCAGTTTGATACTGTAGATGGTCAAAGATTTTATGGTTTAGATTCCAAAATAATTGAAGTAGATTCTGTAGATTACGATGGTAAAACAATTAAAAGGTTAGTCGGTAGACCAGAGGAGCGTGATTTAGTATGAAGGTTTATTGGATTGAACGTGACGCAATTGCAATTGCAGATAGTAGCGACCTAAAAACATTTACAAGTCCTTCTGAAGTAAAAACTGTAACTATGTTTACAATTAAAGAAGATGAGCCATTCGTTTCTGATGATACATCTAGTACTGGTATAGGCATGACAGAAAGCTCTAATATTCAAGATGAATTCCATGAGGCTTTAGCATATAGAGTAATCCAGCAGGGTTATGAGAGAAAGCCAGAAGCTCTACAACTAGCTGGTTATTTCAAAGCACAGTTCCAAGAAGCGATAGTAGAAGCTAAGAAATCATCTAATAAAGGTTACGATAATAGTAACTATAGCATTCAGGGTCATAACTACTAATGAATTCTATTAAAAGCCCTGCTAAATCAAATAATTTTATAGGTGATGCTTATTGGCAAAATGTAACACAGGAATGGAGATTCATTGAAGCAATAGCGAGAGGTGGATTAGATTTTAAAATAGATGAGTATGCTCAAATTCAAGGTGTCCTAAAGTACGCCAAACCAGTTTATCAAATGCGTGATAAGTATATAGCACCAAGTATAACCGAAATTATTATACCAACTACAACTATGACGAGTATCTAATGGCAACTTTATACAATCAAAAAGTAAAAAATACTTTCCCAGACCTACTAACAGTTCTTGGTAGTACTGCTGGAGAGGGATTAACAAGTTCTACTAAACAAATATTTGACGGTGATGGTACTGGAAGTCCACTATGGATGGGTACTAACACATTAAAAATGACAGATTCTATAATAATTTATGGAACATTAAACTTAAAAGAAAAATCATCACAACCGAGTAGCCCTACAGATGGGGATTTGGCTTTTATAAGTGGTGAATTATACATAGCCAAATAACTAACAGGAGTCAATCATGGCATGGACAAAAGTAGTAACAGAATCAGCTTCGGGTAAAATAGCCCAAGAGGCGGCAACGCTATTAAATCAAGGTGCATTGGCAACTTTAGATGCAGTTGATTCAGGTCAAATAACAAATGGGTCTATTGATACAGGTCACATAGCGGATGACCAGATAACAAATGCTTTGATGGCTGATGGTGCAGTTGCAGGTGATATTATTGGAGATGAACAAATTCCTCAAGGAAAACTTGCAGACGCTTCAGTTGGAACAGCTAATATTATTGATGCTAACATAACCTTAGCTAAGATGGCATCAGACTCAGTAGATGAAGATAATCTAGTGGTAAGTAATTCTCCCACAAATGGAATGTTCTTATCAGCACAGTCAGGTAATACAGGTGGATTGACTTGGGCTACACCAGCTGATATATCAACAGTTGCAAATTTAACAGATACAACTATTACTTCTTCAGCGGCAAATGAGATTTTGTTTTCTACTGGTGCTAATGCTTGGGCTAATAAAACTTTAGTTGAGGCTGGTATACAGGCTACTATAAGTGGTGCGGCTACTACCATTGACACAGAAGATTTAACCGCATCAGTTGCCATGGTTACAGACGCTAGTGGTAAAGTAGCAGTATCAGCAGTAACAGCTACAGAACTTGGATATGTAGATGGTGTTACGTCAGCTATTCAGACGCAGATAGATGGAAAAGAAGCAACAATATCACTAACTGGAAGTAGGGCATTGACATCCCATTCTACTGGAGGGTTAGCAGTATCTGATGTGACATCTACAGAGTTAGGATATTTAGATGGGGTAACTTCTAATGTCCAAACTCAGCTAGATGCAAAGCAGGATTCAGGTACATATTACACAGATAGTTTAAATTCGACTTATTGGAATGCTGATGCAGATAGGGGTGCTGGTTCTTCTGGTTTTACTATAACTTATGCAGGCGATGTCACAGTTGATGAAAACTTTACTGCAACAGGAACAAGTACATTAACTGGTGCGGTAACTATAGCAGGTGACCTTACAGTTAATGGTACTACAACCACTATTAGTACAGCAAATTTAGAAGTAGAAGATAAGGAAATTGTACTTGGTACTCCTGATAGTGCATACGCTAATGATGCGGCGGCGGCAACTGGGGCAAATGGTGGTGGAATCTCATTGTATACTGATTCTGCTGGGACTACTGCTAATTTTGCAAAAATGAGTTGGGGTTCAGATGGAGAATTAACTGGGTGGACGGCAGAAGATACTCAAGACTCTAAATTCCCAATAGCAATTATGGAATTTTCTTCAAATAGCACAGCACCTACGGGTAATGCAGGTGGTGTAGGTTCGTTTCATTTCGATAGTGGTAATGACCTCCTATATATTCGGACATCTTAATGTCAAAGCTGGTTGCTAATGTTCGAAAACCAGAAATAAAATTATCAGTTAAAGACACGGACTTCCTTCTTAAGCTGATAATGAAATCTGTTTTTGAAGGTGTGGAAATTGAATCTGCATACAATGTAATACAAAAACTATCAGAGATGCATAGGAAACACCTTGAAGATTGAACTATCACCTGACGATTTACAAGTTACTATTATGTCTCTTGAGAATATGACTATAAAAGGCAAGGACGCTCCTGTCATTGCCAAATTACTCCTTAAACTATCTAAAGCATTTGAGAAGAGTGTAAGCTAATGGCTTGGCAGAAAATAGTATTAGGCTCTGGCACATCATCTCAATATATCAAGGGTGATGGCACATTCGGGACTTATGAGGCTGTAGGTCTTGGTGACGATAATACTTTTACGGGCGATAATACCTTTAGTGGTGCTGTAAAAATAACCAGTTCTTCTGCTGATACTACACTAGTTATACAAACAACTAGCGGTACGACAATATTCCCCGTACTTGATTTTAAAAGTAGTCATAGTTCTGTTGGTGGTATAATAAAACAAGATGGTGATAATGTTATAACTTTTGATAATTCCCAAAATGCAACATTTGCTGGGTCAGTTACTGTAAGCAACCAACTTTTAGTCAATTATAATAGCACTTCAGTTCTTGGGAATCTTGGGAATGCACACGCATCTGGTTATGGATTAAAAATAAGAGCAACCGATGGTACTTCATCAAAGTATATAACAACATTTAATGATAAAGACGATAATGTAAAAGCACAGATACTCGGTGATGGGTCAGCCACATTTAGTGGGGATGTCTCGACATCAGCAATCTATAGAAATACGAGAGGTACTTATGAGTTTAGAATGTATGGGTCAGGCACTTCACTTGTAATAGATAACGACGCTTCACAAGCAGGGAATGTTCTTATCAAGCCTAACACAGATTTTTCAAATGGGATAGATGTAACAGGCAACGCCACATTTGCTGGAACAGTTGCTTGGAGTGGAGGTAGTAGTGCAAATGCAAATACTGCTTATGGATGGGGAGACCATGCTGGTGCGTACTATGTAAACGGTAGTGGTGTAAATACTCCATGGGTAAAAACTTCTGGTGATGGAAGTATCACTACGGGTTCATATGCTGCTGAAAAAAGTTTTGCTATTGGCTTTACTAATGGAGTAGCAAATCAAAAAGCACAAATTCAATTTACAAAGTTTTGGGGTGGTTTAGAAATTTCTATATCATCTACCTATTCTAGTCAGAATTCAGCAGGAATTGTTACTAAGAGATTTGGATTAGGAGTTCAGACAGGTTCTTCGTATGCTAATGAATCAAGGTATTCAGAATGTCTTGGTGTGGTTGCTGACAATTTTGCTATTGGTGAGGTTACTTGGGATTCAACAAATAGTAGATATTATATCCCTATAGTCCATAGAGTTTCAACGGGCAATACAGTGACAGTTCGTTGTAGATGGTTGGGTGGCGATTCAAATATGAAAGACTATATGGACGGAATGGTCATAGGTTCAGTTTACACTACTGATACTACTGCACATGATAAGCCGAAAGTGAAATTTGTAGATACGGAAGGAGTAACATTTAGTGGGGATATTGACTTACCAACTAATAAAAGGATTCAATTTGTTGATTCAGGTGAATATATTTTAGGTGATGGTACTGATTTAAAACTTTATTCAGATAATGATATAACTTTTAATACTGTTGGTGCAAGTAAGTTTGCTGGGGATGTAAACGTAACACAATCATTTAGCTATGGAAATAGACCATTAATCTTGAATAATGGTACTGCCGAAACAGGTAGTGCTTATGATATGTTAGTAATTAATTCAAACGATGCACCTACTATTAGATTGAATGAAACAGGCTCAAATCAAGAGTTGACAATTAATGTAGGTGATGAGAATACTAACTCTGGTCAAATTGGAGTAACAGGTAAACTTGTATTTAGCACCAATAGGTCAGCAGGGGCAATGGGTTACACCCAAGAATCTAATACGATTGCATTAACACTTGATACATCCCAAAACGCCACATTTGCTGGAAGTGTAAATGCTCAAAGTGGAACATTCGCAGGAGCAACAACTTACGGAAATACACCAATATTACAGATTGACGGTTCATCAGATGAGGCATTAATATTGTTTGATAATAATGCAGGTGATTGGAAAATGGGTGCATCAGGTACAAATTTTGTTTTATATGATGTTACGGATTCTGCTATTGCATTAACATTTGATACTTCGAGAAATGCCACATTTGCTGGGACAGTACTTGGTTCTGCTGGAACTGCATCCCTTCCTACATTTTCGTTTAGTGGTGACCCAAATACAGGGATGTATCAAGGTGGTGCTAGTGATAACTTGCAATTTGCTACTGGAGGGGTGGTAAGAGCCTTTTTAAGTGCTACACAATGGAATGTGACAGGTAATGGTATTTTTGGTGGTAAAGTTCAAGTTTTAAGTACTGATGGAGTTGTATTTGCTCCTTCAACTGGGAGTCATAGCCATGTTAAAGTTGCAAGCACAGGTGATTTAGAACTTTATTCAGCAGGTGGTGATTTAGATATACCTAATTGGCTAAGAATGAGAGCATCAGCAGGTGGTGGTACTGTCACTGGTGCTTGGAAAAATGATTCAACAAGTAAAATGCATTTAGGTGGTGATTGTACTCAGAGTGATTATACATTAAAGATTGATGCTACGCCATTAACAAGTGGCTCACTTTATGCAGTTGGTAACGCCACATTTGGGGGAAATGTCGGCATAGGTACAGCGAGTCCTGATGTAGCATTAGATATACATAGTGGGAGTATCCATATACATACTGATGGTACTAATGAACTTGGTTTTGGTGGTACAAATCATGTTGAAGAATGGATATTCCAATATGATGGTGGAGGACAAGGAGATTTATCACTACAGTCGTACTCTGATGCTTGGTATAATGTTATGTTTTGGGATAGAAGTAATCAGAGAGTCGGCATCGGGACAACGGCTCCAGAAACAATATTTACGATAGACCAAACAGCTGATGATAATGGAATTAGAATTTATGGGTATGATGATGTAAAGACAAACTATGGTGAGATTTTTATTGATTCTTCTGGCTATTTTAATATTGACGCAGGAGGCGATAGAGGTTTAGAATTAAAAGGTCATGCTATAGATTTTTATAATAGTAGTGGTGCTAATTTTAATCATAGAATGACTTGGGATGGGTTATTCGGCATAGGCACAACGGCACCTGCTAGGGTTCTTCATGTAAAATCTGATGATACGGGATATGTAGAATTAAGACTTGAAGGTGGTGCTTTAGGCGGTGGTGCGGTAGAATTTTATAGTAGTACTACTGCATTAGCTGATGCCTATGCAGATACAGGTAAAAACTTTTATATAAGAACTAATGGGACAACAGAAGCATTAAAATTAGACTCATCCCAAAATGCCACATTTGCTGGGAATGTAGCAATACCTGAAGGTGGGAAGATTTTATCTAATCATGGTGATAGAAGAATCATATTCGATGAGGGGACTGCTACAGGACGGGCGGCAAGCTGGAGTGCATATGGGGATATTAAATTTCTTACTTACTCAGACCCTTCATATACTGAAAAAGTTAGAATAAAAGCAGACGGCAAAGTCGGCATCGGTACAGCGAGTCCTGATTACGCCTTAGATGTTGCTGGTGATATTGGTGTAGATGGATACATTTATCGTAATGGGGATGCTAATACATATATTCAATTCGCTGGTGATAGGGTTAAAATATCCGCAGGAGGCGAATCAGCTTTTGATTATGATGAAAGTTCTGCTAGTACATTAGACATTGCTAAATCTGGTGAAGCGGACATTTCTCTCGGTGGGGGCAATGTATTCGTGGGTGGCTCGCACGGGAGTTATGATGAAAATGTCGGTATCGGGACAGCGACTCCTGAAGGTAAATTGCACATCTATACAGCAGATGCTTCTATAGCACCAAATGCAGATGGTGATGAATTAGTAGTAGAGAATAGCGGTAATGCTGGAATTTCAATATTAAGTGGGAACACATCCAATGGTGCAATATTCTTTGGTGATACTCAAGATAATAATGTTGGTATAATAGATTATGACCACAATGTCAATACAATGTCATTTACTACGGGAGCAGGAGCTAATGCCGTTACAATAGATTCTAGTCAAAGAATATATACTTCAGGTGGAATAAAACTTGGCTCATCTTTTGGTGAGATTTTGGACTCATATGAAGAAGGTTCTTGGACACCAGCAGTAAATGGAAGCTGGAGTCATAGCGGTGGTACAACAAATAATAGATATACACGAATTGGTAATGTTGTACACATCTGGGGTCATCTTGATAATTTAACAGGTGGTTCAGGTACAGCAGATTTAACAATAACTGGTCTCCCATTTACAGTAGCACATAGTGCAGTTGGTGGAGATGTTATGTTTAAAACAGTTGGTTTTGAGAGCAAAGCAAATAATATCAGCGTGTATGTCAACACAAGTGAAGACCTGTTCTTCTTTGAATCAGCCAGTAATACGAGTTGGACTAAGGTTTCAACAGCAGACCTCGCTGGGAGTGCTGACGATATATATTTTTCATTAACTTACGAAACAGATGCATAAAGGGTTCAATTATGGCACTTAAAAAAGAAGTACGAATAGACCAAATCCAAGTAACTGGTGGATTTAAAAAGATTGGAGTCAGGGAGTCTACAGTTATTTCCGAAGGCTCCGATGCAGATGGCTGGACAGAAGTATCTCGTTCAGCACATAGAAAAGTTTTAACTCCTGATGCAGATGTATCAGGTGAACCAACAGAAGTTCAGGATGTAGCCAATTTAGTATGGACAGATGAATTAAAAGCATCTTGGTCTAGCTATGTTGACGGTCTTGAACCCTAATAAAGGAGTATAGCTATGAAAGACTATGCAACAAGAAAGAAAAATAAGAAATGGTCAGTAGCAAAGACTGTAGTAGTTGATGCTCCTGCTATTTCTGAAGTTCAAGATAGTGACGGAGTTGTAGTTCGGGAAGCACGAGCCGAAGTGTCCCACGAAACTATCAAATTATCAAAGAAGACCTATGATGCTGAAACTGGTAAAGCAGGTGCAGATTCAGTTCAAGAGGTATCAGTAGCCATGTGTGACGATAGAATTGCCATGTGTGATAAATCAATAGCAGAGTCAACATCTCAGAAAGAAGGGTGGGAAACCTTGAAGACTGATATTCAAGCTCTATAACCAAAAAGGATAAATAATGTCTAAAAAAGAAAAAGAACAGACAGTAGTTATTAACGATGTTGAGTACAAACCAGAAGATTTCACAGAAGAACAGGCTATGCTTGTTAATCATGTGGCTGACCTAGACAGGAAGATTGGAAGTAGTATGTTCAATCTTGACCAGTTAAATGGTGGGCGTGAGTTCTTTATGAAGAAATTGGAGAAAGCACTTGAAGAACCTGAAGAAGCAGAAGTGGTCGAGTAACACAAGTTATGGAATCCCTGTAAAGTATGTTTTTACGGGGATTGTAACCCCCAAGCAGTATGTTTCTATAATTGACAAGCAGTATGTTTAAATGGCTGAACTTGAGACTGCTCGAAGTTATAAGGGTACTGTCGTTGATGATAATGCTGTGGTTAGTATTAATCTCAAATGGCTGGGGCAGTTACTTGTTTTGGTCGGGATGCTTGTTTATGGTTATTGGCGTATCGAGTCTCGATTGGGCAACCTTGAAGAAGAGATGGTCACGGCTGATGTTAAAATTGGGGATTTACTGGACAAACATATGGTGGAAGAAAAGGTACAACGAGAACAGCTCGAAGAAAAAGTAAGTTTTTATGAGAAAGAATTTAATATTAACCCATTAAGCTGGGGAAAACGTAAAAAGAAGTGATGTTACCCTCTATATCAATAACGGACTGTATGCAAGAAACAAGCACATATATTAACCATATATGCACGAAAGTGATGGCAAGTGAGAGTCTTGTCTGATTTGTTATTGTTGAGGGTATAATGATGAAAATGTGCGAATTATGCTACATTTTGCATGAAAAATAAGGATTTAGTATGAAAAGCGGTGACAAATGTCAACTAAGGATTTAAATAATGGATTTTATGGCTATATATGGCGAAGCTGGAATGATTGGCGTAGTAGGGGTGATGTTTGTTTATCTTGTTGTATCAATGTCGAAGAAGTCAGAATCTCAACAAGAATCACTCAGGAATCTTGAAATTGAGAATCGTGGTCAATCTGAAACTTTAGAAAATATGGAGGGTATGATTATTAAACTAATTACAAGATGGAATGAATCCGATGCAGTCAGAGACCGAAGACATGAAGCTATGATTGAAGCTATGGGTGATATAGAAAAGCAACTATCTCGCATGGATGGAATCATGTCACGAATGAATGGAAGTGGTAAATAATATGAATTACGAGAATATAGATGATTATCGTGGTGATGTTAAAGAACGACTTACTAGGATTGAAACAATACTTAATAGAGAACTTCCAGACATAAAGGAACAATTAAGACTTTCCAATGGCAGAACAAGGTCGCTGGAGAATTGGCGTAATTACATACTTGGAGGTATGGCAATAATAACATTCATAATATCATGGAGCAAATAATGGAGTGGTTATCAACAAACTGGGAATGGGTCTTACTTGGATTCATGATTCTAGAAAAAATAGTAAAGATGAGTCCTTCTGATAAGGACGATATTCTCTTGGATGTCATTATCCAAGGTTTAACTAAGATGGTTAAAGGAGAAAAAAAATGAGCATGCTTTCTAAGTATATTGAAAGACAAGTAAAAAAACGTGGAGCTAAAGGAATGGTTATCTGGGTTCTGGGTTTAATAGCTAAAGCTACACCAACAAAGAAAGACGATGAAATGGTTTCTCAAATAAAAGAAATACTAAAGAAATTCTAATGCCGAAATTTGGAAAACGTAGTAAGGAGAGAATGAGGGGCGTTGATGCAAAACTTCAGAATGTATTTAATGAAGTAGTCAAAGAATTTGATTGTACTATTATTGAAGGCATGAGAAGTCAGGAACGTCAAAATAAATTAGTAGAAGAAGGAAAAAGCAAGACTAAATTTGGTAAGCATGTTCAGGGCAAAGCTATGGATGTTGCACCTTACCCAATAGACTGGGCAGACAGAGATAGATTTCATTACTTTGGAGGGTACGTTAAAGGAATTGCTAAAAGATTGAATGTATCTGTACGTTGGGGTGGGGACTGGGATGGTGATTTTGAAACTAAGGATAATAAATTCGATGACCTAGTTCATTTTGAATTACTAGAGAAATAATAATGAACCCACTACAAAAAGCAATGATGAAGTTTCAAGGAAATCACAATCAACAAATAAGCAATGATTTTGGTCAGGGATACCATAATACAGTTGTAGCCAGACCACCAATAGGGGATGAGCAAGGAGCAAGATACTACTTAGGTCAATCCCAGTTTGATGACGAAGATTGGGATGGATTACCAAACCCAGATGCCGACGTTGAAGCATTCAAAATCGCAATGTATAAAATGCAAAATACCCCACAAGACTCAATTCCAAGACATCAAGTATGGGGCAGGAGAAGAGATGATAAATAAAACAATAGGAGTTTCTATTGAAAATCAAAGAAAGAGTAGTGGTATTTCCAGATATTCATTTTCCAAATCACGACGAGAAGGCGTTTAAATGTGCTTTAAATGTTATACGACACATGAAGCCAACGGCATTCCTACTATTAGGGGACGTAATTGATGGCGAATCTGTTTCACATTGGCAATGGTCTAAAAAGAAAAGACCACCACTCGAATTTCAACTACCTGCTATTAATAAAGAAATCTCAGAAGGCAATAGAGGACTAGATAGAATAGATGAAGCCCTTAAAGAAGTTAAGTGTAATAAAAAACAATTCGCTCAAGGTAATCATGAGATATGGTTCGACCATTTTGTTCAGGAGAATCCTTATCTTGAACATTACGGCTCAAGACCTGCTTTTGGTTTTGATGAGCGTGGATATGAATGGCATCCATACGGTGAAGTTTTTAAAGTTTTTGGAAGCAAGTTATATGCTTATCATGGTGGGCATTATGCAGGGATTGCTCATGCAAGAACGCATGCTCTCCAAATGGGGTGCAATATAATATATGGACATACTCATGACAGCCAAAAAGCAGTTATCACTCACATCTCTGGTCCACATATGGCTTACTCAATGGGATGTTTAACTGATATGACAAAAGATTATTTAAAAGGTCGCCCCACAAACTGGACACACAATGTTGGTCTTATTGATATTTTTCACAATGGAAACTTTAATCTTGTTGTACTGGATATTGTAGACGGAGTTACGTCTTACGGAGGAGAAATAATAAGTGCCTAAGCAAGTAGTAGAGATAAAAGCATTTCACGCTGGTACCATATCAACACCAGAAGAGGCTGATATACCATTGGACGCTACGCCTAATAGCCAGAATATAGAGCCAGTTAATGTTGATGGTAGACTTGAAGGTCGTCCAGAAGATGTAACTAAATTAGCTAGTGTAAGTGCAACATCAATGGCAAAAATAAATGATGATGGAACTAACCATATTATCTATTATGATGATACTGATGATAAGATAAAACAAGTTAATGACCTTGATGCATCAAGTCCATCTATAGTCACACTCTCAGGTAGTGCTGAGAGCTCCGTAAGTAGCCCTACAATGGAAGTAAATAACAAAGAGGTACATATAGGTACAGGTGCTCAGAATTATCCAAAATGGGCAGGTTTCATAGAGAATATTCAGTTTGATTCTGCTGTTCCAACAACACCACAAGTTGAAGATGCTAGACTAACAAATCCATCTGGGTTTCCCGATATGTATAAGGTAGTAGAAGTAGGTGGATATATCTATGGAATAGGCTATCAAGAACAGCGTATATATAAATTCAAAGTTAGTGATAAATCATTTGTCAAAAAATCTGAAACCTTATTTACTCAACTACAAGGGATTTGTTTATCTGGTGACTCTACTCACCTATGGGTACTTGATTATAATGACTCAAAGACTCTCATTCATAAGGTTACCTTAGTTGATATGGTATCAGAGTTTAATAATACCTTTGATTCTTCATCAGATGATAGTTATACAGATATTCTTGTTGTAGGTAGCTATCTCTGGTCTAGTAAGACTGATGAGAGTACAGCCGCATATATTTATAACACATTAGAGAGTACCATAACAGCTACATCTACAATTTCACGTGGAGCCAGAACTCCTAATAAATTAACAGCTGGACCAGACTCTCTTGATGTAACTGCTGTTGGTGCTTGGTGTACAACGGCATCATGTACAGACCTTGTTGAGTATATTGATTACGATGTCCCGAAGGTTTCCTTGGTAGATATTGGAGAAACAGACAGGGTTGGTTGGGTTGTTAGAGTTGAACCAAGTATTACTGGTGCATTATATTGGAGGCATGAGACTGGTTCTAGTACTACAGTAGGACAAATGGCACAAAGTTCTTCGAGTACAGGGGCAGGTAGGGTTTGTGTTTTCCCAATATCCAATACGCAAGGTGTTCTAGACCCATTAACACATCTATATATAATGACTTTAGGTGGCAGTAGTGCAGATATAGTAAGTAGTGGTGAAAAAGTTTATTCAATGAGTATGAAAGCAGGTGCTAGTCCCATTATTACTTTTGGTCCAACTGCTGGACTATCTAATAGTTCGTTTGCATATAGAACTTCGTCCTTTGACTTTGGAGTAGATTTTGCTTCATCTGTGACATATAACCTCGTAGCTCTATCTGCAAAAATCACAGAATATCTACAGATGGCTTATATATTTCAACATAAAAGTGATTCTAATTTTTCTGGATGTGAAGGAAATGGTACAGGTAGGTGGATGTACAAAGAGTTTGATACTGATATACATACAACATTAACGGGTGGATTAGAACCAGCTTTGGAGTCTCATCTCTATATAGCATTTGAACAAACTGATGCTGATTATGGAGCTGGTAGTACTACTCCAAATGCTAAAATAGGTTTTAAAGCAAATTCATCACAATTCTATAAGGCATCATATTTATATGACGGATACCAAGAATCTCCTCTTAGTGACGATTTTAAATCTACTGTAGTTAATGTTGATGGTAGAGGTGTTAGAGTTCAGGTACAACTACGTGATGTAACAAATCTAAACAGAAGAATCTCTCATATTTGTTTGTATAGAGCAGATGCGGATAGCGTTAATGACCTAGTAGAAGAAAGCGGTTTTTACAGATTAGTTGATATTTTAAAACTAGATACATCTTGGTCAGTCGAATCTGGCGTTGGCGACTGGGGAGATAGGCGTTACAAATATGTTACAGATAATAATACAGCAGGTTCAAGTTATGATGCACGTGTAGGTATATCAGAAGCATTAACGGACACTACGCCTAATTATAGCCTTAGTACACAGTTAAACAATACACACTTTATAGCAGATATTAAACAAGTTACTTTAGGTAGCTTGAATAACTATATACTTAAATCTAAACCTCTACGTTTTGACCAGTTTAACTACTTAGAAGACTTCTTAGCACTACCAACTAAGCCTACGGCTATACAGGGGTTCAATGGAAGATTATACGCATTTGATGAGAATAACACTTATCGCATAGAGCCAAACAACTTTTATATAGAGGATATATATGAAGGTGTAGGTTGTCGTAATGCAGATAGTGTTATTGTCACAGAATATGGAATGTTTTTCGCTGATAAAAATAACATCTATATGCATGACGGACAAAGACCACATCCTATTGGCAATGCTATTCTAAGAGGAGATGATAGTCTAGTCATTGGAACTGATGATTATAGAACACTCCAATCTTATACAAAACTTTCTGAAAAATCTTATTGTAAACTAGCATTCGATGGCAAGAGAAATGCTGTAATGGTTTTTGGACGATGGAATAATCTACTTGGTGACACAACCACACATTGTTGGTTATATACTATACATAAAAAAAGATGGGACAGGTGGTATATTAATCATTCATCACACACAAGAACTGCTGAAAGTTTATTATCTGGTACAAATGGCGAAGTATATTATAGTGATGGTACAGATTTAGTACATCTTGCTGGTCATGCTTCAGATACTGAACTTTGGCAATGGTATAGCAAGGAAATATCTGGTGGCATAGACACAGTAGACAAAAAGTTTTATGAAATATACGTGGGCGGTACGCCCAGTTCAGTTGCATCTTTAAAAGTAGATGGTGCGTCTGTATCAACTACGGGAGCAGATAGCAATAAGAAAGTAACATTTACTACAACACAAGGTAAGAAAGCTAGGATTAGCCTAGCGAATCAATCTGGAGTAGTCGATTCAATAGGAATTATATACAGACAATTAAAGGTTACATCTAATGCGACTGTCTAAGAAGAAAGCTCCAGCAGTACAAGATGCAAAATTAACACGTATACTGAATCAAGTTTATGATGATATAAACGAAATAATTAATGCAGTAAATAGTAGTGAAGTTACTGCTGAAAATAAACCATCATCTGGTAAGACTGGGGACATGCGTCTTATTCAGACGAGTGATGGAGATTATGAAATACAAGGTAAAGCAACCGAAGGATGGGTTGCAACATCCATGATATACAAGGAGAAGTAATATGGGATTCGATTTACAAGGTTTAGGGAAAGCGGCTCTAGCAGGTAGTGCTGTTGGATTGGCAGGTAAATATCTTGGTGGTGGGTCATCTGGTCTGAATCAGGATTTTTCATTCGGGACACCAGAATCTCGCACTAATCAATATAACGCTAATCCAGATTTAATAGCGTCTGTTGGGAATCTAAATCAACAAGGTAATATGTTCAATAACATGAGCAATACATATCAACAACAGTATGGGCAGATGATAGACCCTAATAGCTCGTATAACGCTGGATTATATGGACAGGCAAGCTCAGGTATACAAGATATGGGTGCTCAAAGATTTCAGCAACAAAATCAAGCTATTGCATCTAGAGGAGGTCCAGCATCTATGGCTACACTACTCAGAGCAGTAGGGCAAAGTAATGACGGCAATACTTATGCTAATGCTGTGCGTAATATTCAGAATAACAGTTTTCAACAAGCACAAGGTTTTGGTAACATGGCTATCAATGCTGGTCAGGCTGGTACATCAGCTTTTGGACAAGCTGGACAGTTTAATGCTGGAATTGATGCCAACACTCTACAAAATAATCAGAATAATATGCAGAGTGAAAATCAATATAACCAATACTTAAAAACATCTGCTTACAACCAAGATGTTCAAAATCAGAATACAAAGACTGATAGACAGGGCAATTTACTTAGTGCAGCTGGTGGGGTTGCTGGTGCGGCATTGAGTGCTAAATCAATATTTTTGTGTATTCCAGAAGGTACAGAAATAGATACACCCGATGGGCAAGTTGAGATACAAGAACTAAAAGCTGGTGATAAAGTTATAGGATTTAATGGTAAATCAGTATCAATAGAACAAAAACATGAATATAAGGAAAATCCAAATGTAAAAAGATTCCTTGAATTAACTTTTGACGATGGAAGCATTGTTAATCTATGTGACATGCATAGATTAAATGATGTTAGGTCAAAATATTTAGCTGTTGGAAATATAATAAATCAAAAAACAATAGTAAACATAGATTGGTACGACGGAGTAAAGAGAAGTTATGACTTACTTACAGAAGATAAAGGATACCAAATTTCTAATATTCCAGTCAATAGTATGATAGAAGAAATGGCTAAAATGGCTAATTTTGCATTTCCTAAAATTAACTATTCTGGATATAATACAAACATAAATGAGGTAGCCTAATGGGAATGTACGTACCAGCAATGCAAGAAGTTAGACGTGGACCAGAATGGGGCAAGAATGTCGCAGGCAGTCTTCTGGAAGGCGTAAGAATGAATCGTGAATATGAGCATAAAGAAAGACAACACCAACTTGCAATTCAGGCAGGTGAACGTGCTGAACGTGCAATGGTTATGGCTGAAGATGAATACGGAACAAGAAAACAAGATAGAGCAGATTTGAAAAAACTAACTCAAGGCATAGCGAAATACAAAATAGCTGACAGTAAACGAATGGGTGCAGTTCATGAGAATATGGATGATTTAACGGAAACAAGTATTTTTGGAAGTGAAATAGACCCAGATGACAAAAGATTTTATTTTGGATATAAAGATGAAGAGGGCAAAAGAAGGTTTCTTCAAAGAGCTAGTCCCAGAGAAATGTCAAAAAGAAAAGCAACTGCATCTGGAGTTACTAAACCAGAATATGACCCATCTTTAATTGATACATTTAAAGACCCTAGTTTTTTAAAGTATCTTCCCACCGTAGGTGGCTCACAAGATGGCGGTGGTAATCTATTGTATAATTCAGTAATGAACCAATTATTAACGGAGTATTAAAATGGAAAATGATAAAAGAGAATTAATCGTAGCATTAATGCGTCAATACGAAGACAATCCAAGCCAGTTTTCTGATAGACAGGCTGAACAAATAGCAATGATGGCAGAAAAACTTGGAGTAAGATTCCCCAGAGAAAGCAAAGCAATTAAGAAATTTCTTTTCGATACTGCCGATACTGCACTACTAGGATTATTACCTAATGAATGGCGTGCAAAGTCTAGAGGGGAAGACATTTTCGGTGAAACACAAGCAGATAAATTTGCTGGGACAGCAGGTTCAATAGCAGGTATCCTAGGTACTGGTGGTGCGGCATTCTTAGGTAGAAAAGCAATTGGTACAGGAGTTGGCAAAGGTCTTGGTTATGCTCACCATTATGGGAAAAAGGGAGCAGGTAAAGCCTTGGAGTATGGTGGTCGTGGTTACTCTAAAGCATCAGAACTTAGTGGTAGAGCTTTTACTCAAGGTAAAAAGATATATGCTGATGGACCGTCACTTATGGGGCGAGCTGGTGAGAGAGTTAACAAAGGTATGCAGTATGCAAGACAAAAATCAGCCAATTTATCTTCAATAAATCGTGGTACAAACACAAGCTATATTGGTCAACTTAAAAACGAATTCATGGAGCCAATTAGAAATCAAAACTTATTAGACATGCTTGATGAAGTAAGGCGTGGAATCCCCATGGGTGGTTACGGCTAAATAAATGCCTTCCCAGTATGATGCATACAAGGTAAAGGATTTAGTAAACCAATACAAAGCTAATCCTGATATGTTCTCTGATGACCAGTTAGACCAACTGGAACAATTAGCAGAAGAGAACGAGATAGCCTTTAAAAGACAGCAGAGCGATTTTAGTCTGATGCGTGGACTCCAGCAAGCTAGTGCTGGATTCATAGAAGGGTTTACTACCCTTGACCTTATTCCTAAAGAACCTCGCAATACAGGTGAGGCTATCTTCAGGCAACTAGGGCATCTCGCTGGATTTGCCCCCAGTATACTCAAAGCACCAGTTGTTGGTTTAGCTAAAGCTATAGCACTAGGTACTGGTAAGAAAACAAAGGACATCTTATCTGGTAAAGTAGCATCTTCAGTTATAAAAGCAATAGACTTTGTTGGTCCCAAGTCAATTCCAATGATTGTTTCTCATAAAACACAGAGGATGTTTAATAAAGGTATAGAAAAAACTGGTATGGATGCACTAGAGTTTATGAAACGTGGTGCAACTACCAGAGCCATAGCAGAAGAAGCCGTAGGATTAGCAGGTGCATCTGCTGTGTCTAGCGTCTGGAAGGGACCAGATGCTATAGTAGATAGTTTCATAGGTGGTGCTATAGCAGGTGGAGCATTTGGTGGAATAGGTAACTTTGCAAACATAGCTAGATACCATAAAGGCACTCCAGCCCAGATAGAACAAGCAAACAAGATACTGCGTACTGGATTAGGCTCTGCTGTAACTGGTTTACCTGCAACCCTACGTGGTGAGCCTACTGAGATGCAGATATATGAATATCTTCTAGGTGGTTTCTTTGGTTATAACACCAGACCTGCCAAAGAACAGTATGCAAGTAAATGGCTAATGGATGATAAGAGATTCACAAATAGGGATGGTAGTGCTGAAATATTAGACCCAAGAAGTTCTAAAGATTGGAGCAAGGTCAATAAAGAAGCTCAAGATTATATTATGTATGAGCATCCTATGCCCAAGGATAGTGAGACATTTAAGAACTCTGGTGAATATGGTGGCACAACAGGACAAGCATTAGGGTGGCTTGAGTACCATCTCCCTGAAACTAACTGGACAGCTAAGGCAAAAAAAGCCCTAGGGGAGAACGCAACAGAGAAACAATTGCGTGACTGGTATGGTGGTGAAGCGAGCCATCTATATAAATCTGTACGTTACATGGAAGATAAAGTTAACAAAGCAGTTAAAGAGGCGAGTGACAAGAATGACGACCAGACTAATGATTTTAATGACCCAGTAGATATAATAGAGACAGGTACTACAGTAAAAGAAGTAGCTAATAAACTATATAATAAGAAATCTATTGTAGACCCAGTAGTCGTTAATTCTGAAACTAAACTTGCAGAGAAGATTCAGAAAGCTAAAATAGAACACTCAAAAGACGGTACTCCACATGTTGAGAGATTCATAGCTGATGTTAAAAAGTCTACCAATCTCTCCAAGGGACAAGAAGTAGAGCTAAGGGCATTCTTTAATAAAGACGCACAACCAAGTAATAAGGTTTGGTGGCTTAAGATTACAGGTACTGGCAAGGAGCAACACTTTAGTGTTCACTCTGGAAAAGATATGATGATTGGAGCTGGGAATAAGCAAGTAGCCATTGGTGAGAAATACTTCGAGATGCCTATAAACAAGTTAAGTGGTGGTGGTTTTCAGTTACTTACTCACTTTGATAACAATGGTACTCCTAATAAAATTTTAAAAAGCTTTGTTAATAGCGAGGAAGGTAGAGTACAATTTAACCTTGATGGTAAAGCTGAAATGCAGTTACAAGATGCTCTTTATAAGAAAGATATGTACATCTTTAGCGGAGTAAAAGACAAGAATCAGCTAATGATAGCTCCACTTATCAGAAAGATAAATGGAAATACCATTTCAAAAGATATGGTATTTGATTCTATATCTAGCGGCAATGAAGTTATTAGAAAACAACTAGAGTTTGCCTTCGAACATTCTAAGAATAAAAGTACGCTTCCATCCAAGATGCACGAAGAAATGTACGTCAGTAATATACTTCATCATGCAAGTATGAGTGGAATAATAGACGCTTCAGGAGAGATAGCTGGATTAAGCAGATTGTTAGCTGGTAAACATACCACAAGCGTTAGTGATTTCAATAAACGCATGCAGTTACTGGGCAATAAGATGATTCCACTAGACCCAGAGTCCTTTATTCGGTCACATCCTGAGGGACAATTGAATACAATATATGTTGAAGATAGTGACTTATTAAATCACAAGTCAATGAATGGTGAGAGCAATATAGATGGTGGACAACTATTCAGAGAGTCTTTTACTAAGAATATGATGAGAGCTGTAGGTCTTCCAGACGCATGGCATTTCAAACCTGTTGTTGTTGGCAGAGGTGAGCATGGCATGTACGCCACTAAATCTAACGGACAGGTGGCAAGTCCAGCTTGGCGTAAGTTTATGAAGGACAATAACATAGACAGGGTTGTCTTTGGTTCTTCATTTAAGATACGTGGCGAACACAGCATGACCCCTATGAAGTATGAGAACGGTCAGTATTCTAGTGAGAAACCTACCATATATAAAGTACCTATCAAGGACATGCAGGTAAGCCTTGGTACATTTGAGAATATGCATAAGGCTGTCAAGGGTGCTGAGATACCACTTCAGATGTTTAACCAGTTTGACTGGGAGAATCCTACGTTTGCAAATGAATTCTATAGTATGGTTAAGAAATCACACGAAGGAACCGATGCTGGTAAAGTAGTTGCTATGAACGACTATGTGATGAAGCCACTTAAAGACCAGATTAGTGAAAATACATTTGAACACGTTTTATCTACGTCTAAAGTAGATATTAGAGAATTACCGCTTGATTTTGTTTTAAAGCATCTATTCCATGCTAATGGTAACAAGAAGATTGGTGCTGTCTTGTTTGATAAAATTAATAAGTTAGATAAAATGGGCGAGTTGGAGATAGAAACTTTTGAAGGTGGCGATAAAGATTTTACAACTTACCACGAAATGGGTGACCGCATAAAACTTGCAAATGAAGGTAATTATTTTACTAGACTTTCATTGTTTAAAAAAGAACAATTGAATTCAATTAACAAGTTTGTTAAATCCAGATGGTCTAACCCTATGATAGGTGAAGGTGGCAAGTCTTGGCTTAAATCATATACACCAGACATGGTTGCAATGATGGAGACAGAGCTTTCCTTTAATAAATCTGGTGAACTAGTAGTTCATTCTCCTAAAAACGTAAAAGAAGGACACATATATCTTGATAATGCTTTTCGAAAAATGTCTGTGGTACTGCTCGGTGAATCATACACCCTTGGCAAACTTTGGGAGTTTCATACTAGGCAGAAACCCCTGCCAAAAGGAGCTACTTATAAGGCTGTTAGTGAAGCCCTTGACCTTGTTGTCATACGGACTCCTGCTGATTCTCCAAGCGGTACTAGAGTACTACGTCTTGGTGGATGGACTAATCAGGAGGGAGCAGGTTCTATTACACACGCTAAAGATGATTTCTATCTAGGTGGTGCAGATAAAGACTCTGATTCTGTAAAGTTGTTCCAAGGTTTTAGTAAAGGACTAAAGGATGCTATCAATGTGCATAAGAACGATAAAGAATCCTATAGAATAAAAGAGAAGTTTAATACAAAAGCTGGTAAGCTAGAGACAATTGACCCCGAAAATCCTGAATATATTAAAGCAGTAGAAGATATGTATCTAAATCCAGAATTATCTAGTACTGATAAGTTTTACATATCTGGAAAGACCAAAGAACCTGTAACCGATATAGATAGAATAATACCTAAGATGCTTATGTTCTCTCCGTCAATGAGACTGGATGTAGCAAAACGTGCAAAGAAAGGACTAGACTCTTTAGGTTATACGCTCTCTGCAAAGACATGGTTGTCTCATATGATGGACTATGTTCAACACATGGGTCCGAATAAAGCTACAGGAGAGTACTTTACTGCACAAACTCCTTGGGGGGAAATGTCAATAAGGGTAAGGGAGAAACCTGTGCATGGTAAATCAAGAATGGATTTCTTCAGGGACTTGGGTGCTATAGGTGTTAACAAGGGGGCTGATGCAAGCTCAGACCCGACAATTAAAGACCATGCTGGTGCAAGAGATATGTTCTTTAATGAGATACTAAAAGTAGAACTTAATGGCAAACCAGTTAAAACCTATGAAGTTTTCCAAAGATTAGTGAATTCTAATAACGAGTTAAAAGCTGTAAGTCGTTCTATAGATGCAGTTAAGAAGAATAATTCTTTCAGGAGAATAGACAGCGTTTTGTTTGATAAAGAATCCAACAAGGATTATAAGAATAAGACTGGCAAGAAAAATGTAAAAGATGAAGTTATAAAATCCTTTAAGGGAATATCAGATACAAACCCAGTCACTCTTAAAAAGGACGGGTATTGGCATGTAACCCCAGAAGTAATGAAGATGATAAATCCATATTTAGGTGAAAGATTTATTATGAATAATAAAGTTGATAAGGGGTTAGCTGTCTTTAATGGTAAGTCATTAAAATTTAAGCAAGAGTTTGCACCTAATAGACCTGAATTAACAGACTTAAACCTAGAGCTTGGTTTTATTAAGGAAACATTGGGTATTAAGAAAGAAAACTATACATCCATAGACAAGTCTAATAGTTATATTAATAGAGCTACTAATAATATGTCTGAAATGCTAGGACGAAAACCTAAAGACAGGTACACGGTTAGGCTTGCCAAGGCTTATTCTATGTTATATAAGTATATCGGAGCTGATTATGGTGGAGAAAAATGGGGAATTAAGGGTCTAGAGCCTAAATTAGCTAAACAGATTGAAAAAAATCTTGGCGTATTACTTGACGATATTGTTCTTTGGAAAAATACATCCCTAGGAAAGACTTTAGAATCGGACCAAAATATTGGTCTTGATATGTTTGGTAAAATTATGAGTCAGTTCTCTGGTATTGAATTACTAAATAAGCAGTATGTTGACCTCGTAAAGAGACTTAACAAGACTGGAACTGGATATAGTGTTAAAGAATTAACTAAGACTCTCTATAAAAAGACAAATGAATTAAAAAAGTTAGCTAAGAATAAAGATTCTACACAAGCCGAAGTAGAAGACTTAATGAATGAGCATATTAATTGGATTAAAGAAAAATTACCAGCAGATATACCACCAGATAGATTCATTCAATACTATCAGACTATGGCTCTCACTCCTATGACTGGAGCTACACAGAAAAATGCATGGTATGGTTACAACGAGGTTACAAAAAAACTGGGATGGATTTCAAAAGAAGAACCTGTTATAGACCATATTAAAAAAATACATGGTTCTAAATTCATACCACAAAGAATTAGAAAGGAGTACTATCAAAATCTTGAGCATTTTATATCTAAGATGGAAGATAGATACGAGAAAACAGAAATTGAAAGGGAAGCAGATAGTTCAGCAGGTAAATTAGGTACTGAATTCAGGATAAAGCAATCAAGTCTTAAAAATAATCTAGAAAATATAAAAGAAGAACCCTTTAAAACAGAGAAGATTATAGATAAGGTTATTGAAAATGAAGTCATAGGTGATGTTAAAGAACAGGCAACTGATTTTGCAACAAGTCCAATAGAGTTATTAGCCCTAAATAATAGAGATGTTAAAGCACTCAATCAGCATAGAACACATATTAATGAGCATCCTGTAATCAGGGATAATTACGCAGGTTGGTTTGGTTGGTTCACAAAAGAGTTCTCAAATCAAAGACCACGCTCTCTCAATACTATTAATATGAGAGACATCCATGCTATGAATAAATACTTCGAAAGGGTTACGGATGTTAATGACTTAGAATTTAAAATGAAATACTTTATGTGGGACCCACGCTATGTTGACCAGCATCTAGTTTTAAGAAATGTAGCTAAAGCTTTTAAAAAATATACATTTAATGACCCTGTTACTGGTGATGTAGTAGAAGTTATGAAAATCATGTCTCCTACTGGTGCAATATCAGAGTTCAGCAAGAACGTCAAAGATAAGGGTGTTGATGTAGATACAAACTTCTTAAGAGAAGCTAATAAGAAGATGTTTGAGTTTATAGGTAACCTTAGCGATAAAGATGCGACTATGCGTGAGTTTATTGACTGGAGAGAATCTGGTAAAGGGACTACCCCCAGTAAAGATGTACTCGAACTGGATAGGCTTACTACCCAATTCTTTACTAAGATGGGTAATGATTATATATATGTCAAAGATATAAAAGGGGTGCGGCATTCAAATGATTTAGGTGAATGGGAAATGGATACCGATTTTAATACTTGGTTTAAGGGCAGTAAGGGTAAGCTAAATAAATATATCCAATTTGAAGAGAATGGAATGTTTGGTTTTAAAAAATTCCGTGACGCTACCTTCGATGACACTCTTCCCAAGAGTGTTCAGAAGGCAGTTGGTATAGATGGGGTCTTAAGATATAAATACGAAATGAAGATGGAGACTGTTCTTAAGAATAAAAATGGGGGCAAGATAGCCACTAAGGAGCAGAGAATAGCATATAGGCAAGCACCCGAGAGTAAATATAAAGGCATTGGATTCTTTAATCCAGAAACATATATACCACACGGAAATTTTGGTAAGACAGAAGCATCCAGAAGAGAATTCATGGAATCTATAAAGGCTATTGGAGAAGAGAAATTTATTGAGATGGAAGCTCAAATTAAGGAAGCATACCCAAAGATGGGTGTAAAAGAGAGAACTGAGATAGCCCAGAAAGCCAAAGATAGGTGGATTAGGTGGATGCACGACAAAGCTAACTTCTCTCAAGAATTTATGACCGTTAAGGATATTGCTGATTTATCTGAGATAAACGATGCTGTGTTGAACAAAAAACTAGAGAAACTAGGTTTTAACACTAAGATTGGTCCACTAGAAGGCAGGGAAGCTAATCTTCAAGGCTATGATAAGACATCTGTTGTATTTAGTGACTATATAGATAAAGTAGTTAAAGGATACTATAAGACTTTATCCGCTATACATGGTGACTACCAGATTCAACAGTTTAAGAAGAGTTTTAAAGATTATGAACCTAGCGATGCTGAGGTTAAACATTTTAAAGAGTTATATGAAGGCGGTTCTAAACGTAGAAGACGCAGAGAAGGAGAACCTGAAGATAAGGTCAATAAAGTCCAGCTAGGTGGCAGAAAACCGAGATATAAAAATTATATTGATGTTTGGGCAGACTATATGAAGTTACACCTACAAACTGTACTAGGACACCAAACTTATTTCCCTGAACAAATAATGTATGAAGTAGAACGTGGTATAGACCCCTTATATATAAAAGATAAAAGGAATCTATTTTATCTTTCATCAGACCAGAATATGCTCAAAATGTATGAGAAGCTCTGGCAAAGTAAGAAGTTCAAAAAAGCCCCATTCATCAAGAGGATTATGGAAGATGCTCCCTTCGATGCTGAAGCCAGAAAAGAGTACTTTAGTCGTAAACTCCATGAATTCGGTAGGATGGAAGCCCAATATGAGCTTATGACGTTACTTGCCAATACTGGTACATGGGCAACCAATATTGTTAGTGGTAATGCCATGACATTAGCAAGTGCTGGAATCAGAAACTTTGTTAATGTATTTAATAAAAAGAAAGTATTTGATAGGCTATTATCTGTAAATGGCAAACCTGTATTAAAAACATTAAATGGTAAGGACGTTGTTGATAGAAAGACACTTACTAAATACATGGAAGAACGTGGTATTATAGATAACTTTATACAAAACGAATTTGAAACTAATCCAAACTTAACGAACAGCTTAAAGAAAGCTGGTATAAACCTAAAGAACTTTCAGCGTGACCTTACTACTGCTATGAAAGGTGAGAAGGGTAAACGAGAGGAGAGTATAGGTGAAGTAGTTAGTAGGTATGGCGTAAAAGATATTATGCTTAAGTATGGTTCTTTCTTTATGAGACACTCAGAACAAGTTAATCGTGTCAATTCTTATATGGCACATGCTATGCAAGCAATAGAAAAGTTTGGTCCAGATGGTCGTGACTTGTCAATAAAAGATGACTGGGTTCACGATATGGCTATGAAAGGTATCGAAAATACACAATTTCTGTATCAAAACAGCTACAGACCCATGTTTATGCGTACTGCAACTGGTAAAGTATTGAGTAGGTTCAAGCTATTTGCTTGGAATTCAATTAGAACAAGAAGGGAATTTTATAGACAAGCTGAAGTATACGGTTTTAAGCGTGATACTGCTGAATTTAATAGAGCTAAAGATTTGTTTCTTACGGATATGTTTATGATGGCGTTAGGTGGTGCTTTTATGTTTAGTATCTTCGATACATCATTAGCACCCCCTTATGACTGGATTCAGGCATTGGCAGACTGGATGTACGGAGACAAAAGAGAAAGAGATATGGCGTTCTTTGGCAGTAAACTTGGTCCAGCGAATCTCTTGAAGCCACCAATAGCACGTATTCCACAGGCTATGGGCGAGATACTCTCAGGTGACATGGAGAAGTTCGCAGGTTACACAGCCTATACATTGTTCCCCTTTGGTAGAATGGCTAGGCAAATAACGCAATTAGCGGACGATAGGGTAGGTCATGGGCTTGAGAGAGCACCAGAGATATTACTACGTATTCCTTATAATCAAATGAAGTCTAGACTTGATAGAGCAAAAAGGCGTGGCGAACAACAAGAAGAAATAGATAACATGTTGTAAAAAAAACTCTACGCAGAAATACATCCACGTAGAGTTTAGTTATTAGAATATCCAATCCATTAGCTTTTCATATACCCAAATATCTTGTTGGTTTTGAAGTTCTTCTATTTCATCATCAGTCATATCACGATTCTTATATGTTGCTGATTCTATATAGGCATCTGAATAATCAGGATGGTCTGTGAAGTCTATTCCAGTAAATACAATATCATGGACTTCTTCTACATTTATGATGTTTTCTTTTTTCATAATTCTACTTCGTCTATTATATGATGAGATAATTCATTTTGAATATCCAGTTTCCTTTCTATCCTTGCCAGTCTCCATAATACACTACATAGCATACCTAACATCATTATCATAGTAAATTCCCAATATGGGAAGTACTCTGTGCTAAATAAAACTTCCCAATAATATCTAGTCATTTTCATTCTCCTTTACGTAATCGTTTAATATATTGCATATTAAATTTGCATCGTGATTTAATTTTAATGCTTTATCTTCATTGAATCTTAAAGGTGTACCATCGAAAGCATCGCCTAAATAGAGAGTGTAATCCCCATTTAGTATACTAAAATCAGTACCTTGTTTTGTTACTTCAACTTGCCATTTCTTCATCGAGTTCTCCTAGTTTTAGTATTTCCTTTACTCCTTGTAGTGCCATTTTTCTAAGTGTACCGCTATCGGCATGTGTTGTTGCAATGGCATCTAATATTTTGAGACATTCATAAACGATGTCTTCCTTTTTTATAATATGTTTATCCATCTTTGCACCTTGGACATGCCTTTACTTGTTTACCATATGTTGGAAAATCAACATAATACTCTGGTTCATGCTTATTAGGTAAGCTAAATTCATTTAAAATCCAGCACCTATTACAGTCTGGACAGTATTTTACTTTTTTGTCTGCACTTTTCGCATCAGCTTTTGGTCCATCATAACCTTTGCCACTAATAATCTGAGCCCCAAACTCCCAATTTTTTACACTCATCTTCTATCTCTCCAATAATATTGTAATAATCTTCTATATTTTCTATTTGATACCTAGCGTATCTATACCATTTATCATCAGATATTTTTATCGGTATCTCTTTGAGTTCTTTTAATAGTTTTCTTATTTTATTCATTGTGTATTTCTCCATAGAAAAAGGGGAGCTAGTGCCAACCTACTCCCCTTTTATATCATAGTCATCCTTTTAACTATTTAAGCCAAAAAGACTTCTTTATCCTGTTATTCTTTTAAATAAAGATAACAAGTCTTTATACCGAATAGTAACTAATGGTTCATGACGGTCTTCTTTTAAAATCTGTCCATATACATGTTCACATGGTTGAAAGTAATCTGCTATAGCCTTACGTGCCTTTACTTGGAATTTATAGAAGTCATGTTTCATACTGTCACCTGTGGTGATTGTCATATCAACTTCTTCATGCCAACCTAATGACCTGCCATCTGAACCCCAAGCTCTTTGTGATTCGAATCCGAATTCTTTAGCTAGGTTAACACATTCTCTTTCGACTCTGTTGCCTTTTTGCTTAGGGGCTTTACCACTCATTTTTTGTCCTTTTTATTTAGTTCTTCTTGACTGGACATTCCTAATAGATTCCATATCTTAGCAAGTTCTAATTGTCCTTCTTTTGACATTCGGTCATAATCAATTAGTTCTAGATTAGCTAAGTATTCTATTAATTTTGCCATTCTTTGATTTTTTGCCATCTTTTTTACCATTATAGTATCCACCTATTAGCTATATTAAATCCAATAAATAATCTTAAAGGCAAGAAGCCTATATGTACTGCTAAAGCATTTCTTATTGATTTTTCTTGCATAATGCCTATGCTGAATATACTAAATATGGTTACCTTAATTCCAACTGAATTACTTTCTGATAATTTTCTATAATCTAGAAACTTCATTGATAGTATATCCATTAATCTTATTGATGTCATAATTCTCCTTTACACTTCTAGTGGGAAGGTTGAGCGTATTGACTCGTCGACGGAGCTTCTTCTCTACTGTTCCCACTATCAATGATTGCAATTATATTAAATACGTTTACTAAATGAGAATGTTTCCCAGTCGTAATTACATACGATATGGAATCCACTCTCATCTCTTGCTCCTAGGGTTCTAATAACACGTTTCTTACTAGTGTCTCTTTCACCCATGAAGCCAATAATCATATCTGCTTGTTGTACTACAGAACTTGTTCCTTTTGCATCATATATGTCCATAGAGTCACCTTCTTTCATTCGATAGTGAGCACCTTTAGATATATGTGATACTGCTAGAACAATTATGTCTTCAGCTACAGCTATTCTTTTGAGTTCCTTAATGATATATACCTGCTTTTGTATTTCATCTTGCTTAGAGTAACGTGCTGGAACCATATCAATGGTATCAATCACTACTACTTTAGGCTTATGCTCTTGTATAAGCTCTGGGTATTTAGTTATATCTGGGGAATCAGTTAATAGCTCTATGTGTGACATTTTATTCTTTATGGTTTCAATCGCTTTTAAATCTCTTTGTTTTAGCTTGCGGTTTACACCATGCTTGCTTAACTGTAGAGCTTGTTGCATAAAGCGTCTAGCCATAGTTTCCTTGTCAACTTCAAGTGACATGAATAATACCTTTACATCAGGTATTGATGATACAACATGTTGCCAAAATGCTGTTTTGCCTAACTTTGTATCACCTACTAAAACTGCAAGCTGTCCTGTTTTAATTAAGACAGATTCAGTATTCATATACGGGAATATATTCTTTAAATCAAAAGACTTATTGGTGAAATCTGTATTAACATATTCGAGCATCAGCTCTACCATCTGTTCAGCATTTAACACCGATGTTGTCTCTTCTAGATTCTTAAATCTATAAAGAATACACTTAGGGTCACAGTATTTAGCTAGAACTTCGTCTTGGCATCCATATCTATAACCACCTACTTTATACGCATCTACTATAATTTTACTGACTTCAGTTGATGGTAAAGGGTTTTCAAACTTCTTCATATATGCATTTGCTATACCTTGTACTGCTGGTATATCGAAGCCAAACTTACCTATTGCTACACTTACTAGCCTTAATAAGTTTTTATGCCTATACATATGTACTTCACCATCATTATAAATATGTTGAGCACATGTTATATACCTTGATGTTTCAGCTTTTGCATTCTTGAATACTTCTCTGTATTCTTTGATGTTTTTTCTACTTACATCCATAGGTATTAATAATTGTGTATCATCATATTCAAATGTTTTATGTTGATAGTCCATCCTTGGTTCTTTACAAAGATTCTTTATTTCGTCATAAGACCAATCTTCAAGTTCTTTTATAGAAATAGGATTTTTATATCTATCTGTTTTTACATTATAAGAATATCCAGCCCTGATAAGTCTTGTAGCGTCATAGATTAAATCTATGTATTCTCCAAAATCTCTTTGAATACTTGCTCTTACAATCTTATCTAAATTACTCGATGGTTCAAATTGATATATATTAGGGATATGTATATGAAAGCCTGTTCCTGAAAACCATACGTTGATTAATTCATTACCGATACCTTTTCCATTTAACTCATCTATAAGTTTGAGAACATTTTTAATTGTTTCATCACCTTTAGATTTACCTTTCATATCTATATCTAGTACGATTTTATCTATCCATTTGTCACCTTTAAAACCACTTATGGTCTCTTCTGTGTTTATATATTGGATAACTGATTCATCGTACATAAACATAGACCTATATATCTCTTTGCCTATGTTTTTTTGAATGATGCTAGTAAATTCACTCGCCTTGCATATATTCATACGATTGGCTACTGAACCTACAGCATATTCTAGGTACCACTCTTTGAGTAATCTGGTATTATCATCCATGTTGTTTGCCTGCTCTTAGTTTTAATGGGTTCAATTGCTCTGATGTCTATTTCTTTGTATTGTTTATCACTTCTGAATTTTCTCCATTCACGGCTATAAGTACTGGGAGTGTGTAATACATCCCAGTACTCTTTGCCATATCTAACAAGGTGTGTTTCTATATCAGATGATTTAATATAGATTTTACCTTGGTCTATGAGATTCAGAAGCCATCTTTTGATTACTTCTGTAATAGTCATCTTAAATGTCAAGTCCTGCTAAATCAAAAGAACTCTTTTTTTCTGTTACATTTGGAGTATCAGTATGACTTGTAGCATTTAGAGGGTCATCCATTTTGAAGTCTTTTACCCAGCCATCTCTGACCTGTTTCATGAATCGTTCCTTTAATCTGTCACGACCACGACTTACAGCCATAGTTTCTGGAAAAGTATTCCAAAATGGTTTACCATTATCTTTCAATTTAACAGATGGGTAAGATAAAACAAGAAATTCCTTGTTTACTGCCTTATCTAGATAAAAATCAGATATTGTGTAATCATCGTTATATTCAGGATTTTGTATACCAATCGCTTCAAAGAACATTTTGAGTTTCAATGCTGAACCCCAATTACCTTTATCTTTGTTGAAATTGCCAAATAAGTTGAGAGTTTTATCCCAATCTTGTCCATCATTATAACCTACTTCAAGAAGTACGTCATTATTACGTTGTTGATACTTTAGTTTTGAATCGTAGCTCATCTTAATAGACTTTACTACGCCTGTTGTTACGTAACCGCCATCTGCCATTACTTTGTCTCCTTACTTTGTTTTTTTAATTCAGCAATCTTTTCTTTAAGCTTAACAATTGCTTTACTTGATTCTTCTTCTGTAGGATTAGTATTCATCCATACCTTTGTCTTTTCTGCTGTGTTACTGCCTTTAAATAAAGGATGTCTTCTTAATTCATCGAGTTTTACATTCTGTTCGATAGTTATATGACCTTTAGTAGGCAAATCACCACTTAAAAGCGTAGGTGGTCTGTAGTCTAAGTCACGGATGTCTTCATTGAACCATAGCTCAATGCCGAAACCTGTAACCATACTTCCAGCTTTAGCAATACAACGCCTTATAGTATTCTCAACTTGAGCACTATCTGGAGATTTGGATGCTTGCATTCTAAAGTCACGTATAGCTAAACATTCTTGATGTTCATGCTCATCGCCATCTCTAGTTGCGAATGAAAGTGTTACTTTAACAACAGCACTTCCGTCGGGAAGCATCATATACGGAATTGTATATTCGCTTTTATCTGTTGTTATTGTGTATTCATGGACTCTGTATTTTACGTAGTTAAAGTATTGCTTTAACTTATCGTGCATAACAGCCCAAGAAATGTATTCAGCAGTAAAGTTACCATTCCCTTTACTTTCTACATACTTCTTGTATGGTTCATTACGTAATGTATCGTACATTGTTCCTTCCTTTTTTATTGATTTGTTAAAAAATTTTGAATATAAAAAGAGAGCCGTTTCTCTCATGCAACGGGGGCTCCACGAGGATTACGATGAGTCATGACCTTACACTGTAAGCATCATCGTTTTCTCGCTTCAACGCCCTTCCGTTGCAAATTTATGGAGAGAGGTCTGACCTTTTAGTGCGAAGCCTAATGCACATAGCTTGCTACTCTCCAAATATGAACAGAGACAGGTGTAACAGTTTCCCTTATGTTACATTTACGGCATGCCTGCGGACTCGCTGTCCCTGTTCTCCACATTTTATGCTGTGAATGTTACTCCAGTTAATGACATGTCAACCATCATATTGGCAACCTTGAGAGCATTAACCTTATATTTATAAGGAGCTCCGAACTGTGTTGTTTTAACCCAGTCCTTGTAGTCTTTATCATGTGTGTAATATTCTGTTACAGCATTGTAAGCGTCCCATAATGTCTTGCCTTTGTTACCACGACCAAAATAGAAATTATCAACCATTTTTTCATAAACTGGTTTAGCAAAATTTCTAGTAAATATTCCCATTTCTGGGATACTTTCTTTGTGTCTTGTTGCAAGATATGGAATAGATGTCTCAAGATATTTATCAAGTTCATAAGGTCCAATCTTATATTCAGCCATTTTGTTCATATCATCAATTGCATTTTTGATGTTACCCTTACTTTCTTTTAATCTTTCTGAGAGATTAGTAACATTTTCTTTAATGTTACGAGTATGTTTCAGATTAAACTTCACTTTTGTATCTTTACTTAATGCAAAGTCCAATGTATTTTTACATACAATACGTATTGCTGTATCTCTGAAACAATTAGAAGATGAACCATCATGTGAAGTGTATAAGAATGCATAAGGTTGTATCTTGTCATCACCTACAAGAAATTTGTCTGGTGACTTCGCTAATACCCATATTTTCTTACCTTCTTCGATAGCACCTGCCGTTTCTAGCTCAAAGCCATAGTCTAACAATACGTTAAAAGGTTCAAACGCTTCTTTATTCTGTAGGATTTCATATCTTTCAGATACGTTACCCAGTACTTCATTTGTGTCAGAACGAACTGTTACATAATGACCTGTGGGTTCTTCAATATAAGGCTGAAATACATCTACGTCCCGTTTATAGAATGTAGGTTCCTTTATTACTTTCCAATCAAGCCCTGCCTGCACTAAGGCTTCTTTAGTTGTTGGTGGTGTATCTAGTTTTACACCTAATTGATGCCAAGGTGTGTCCCCTACGTACATCATTGAATCTATTTCTGCTGGCATGTTTACTCCTTATTATTTACTAGCTAGTTTATAGTTATGGAAGTGAACCATCATTCTGATGTATCCACTTCCCATTGATTTAATTCGATTATTCTTATAAAGTTTTTCATAAAACTTATAAAGTTCATAATCCGTCATTTTACCTGAGTCAATACTCATTATTTTTCCTTTTTATTGAACATTGGTATTAATTTTTCTAATTCATCCGCAAGTTTTCTAATAAATTCATCAAGTTCTTTATCTTGTACTGGTACATGATTGTACCTGTAAGAATGCAAAGAGTCTATCAAAACTGATACTTCTCTAGATGAATCAAAAGCTAAAGCAGGACGTTTATCCTTCATAGCCACCTACTCTCTTTTGGAGAAAATCTATATGATTTTTGATTCCATTTTTACTAGAATGTGTTATTGGATTTTTTGTATCTTCAATTTTAAAATCACATTGTATTTCAAAATTCTTCCTAATTTTTCTTCTTATGAAGAATGCTTCATCTGATGTTTCATAAATACCGATAAGTCTCTCAAACCACTTTTTGTAGCCTGATTTCTTATCGGTATGTTCCCAGAAAGCTATAACAGCTTTATTCATTATATGCCCCTTACGTGTTTATCTATCCAATCTGCTATGTCATTAAAACTATTGGAATGCTTACCAATATTTTCTCCCACCTTTCCCATTTTATCGTTCATTTCAGAAAGAATTCTTACTAATCCACTATCATCAGAACAGCCTTTCAGTATCGTTGGTATATCGTCGAAATTGTTATCGAAGTCTTCTATCCATTCTCCATGAATGTCGATAGATTCTACACCTGCAATTGAACATGCAACACCAAGGCAACAATATGCGACTGTTCCTGTGTCTCCTAATTCACCCCTTAGTACACCTGAACCTTGAGTATAGTTTCCACTTTTGAGTGCTTTTATCCAGTCTTTTTTGAATGATTCTGGCAATTCCCATTCTTCTTTGTGAAGTTTAGTCATCTCCTTCAACTTTCTATGATTTAGCATAATTTAATGTACTCCTTAAGATATTTAACTGTTTTTTCAAGTTTATGTATTTTGTATTCCTGTCTATCCTGTCTTTCAGCCATGCTACAAGAATTTAAAATATCTGCTGATGTTACATCTCCATCAAGTGTTTTCTGTGCTAATTCTGATAAATGTGCTACATGATGTGATGTAGCTTCAGCGTCAGCAATTTCTTGAAGTCCTTCTCTGTATACTTCAAGCCATGATTCTAGTTCTAAAATAGTGTCACTCATTTTCTTTTCCTTTAGATTTAAATTGTTTCATCCATTCAGTTACTACATTTATTGCTTCTTTTTTGTCCATATTAAAAACTTTTTGGACATATGCAGGAGCCCCAAACATATTAGTTTCTCCACTTTCTCGGAGTCCATCTAAATATTTAAATATTTCATTAGTATGTACTAATTTATTCATTTCGTCCACTTCCTATTTTTAGGAATCCTTGTAGTCTTGTTTCACAACTAGCTGGATTCGTGTTATCAAATTCATTGAGTTCATCAATGTTTACATATTCTTCTGATGCTCTTATTTCTCTTAATACTTGAGCTGGGATAACATCAGATGTGTCCCATTTATCTAGGTATTTGTGTATTTTTTCATTCCATTCATCGTCTATTGAAATATATTTCTTCATATTTCTGTTCCTTTACATCTTGTTTTTATTAGATTAAAGGGGGTATTTACATTTGATTGTCTTTCAAGCGAGGCTTACATCAGAACGCTCAGTTATTATCTGAGACCCCCATTAATCCGATTCATGAATTATTTCAGAATTTGTTGATTTCCTAACCACATTTCTAAAAGACTCATAGTGTCTTTAATTTGTATTCCAAATTCATCTTTGAAATATAATAGAATTTCTTGTAGTTCTTTTGCTATAGGAACTTTCATTTCATCATACAATTCATCTAAAAATACATCTCTTTCAGTCACCATTTTTACTTACCTTCGCTTTCTCTATGGTTATTCCTGTAATACCAAAGTTTTCCATTTGTTCAAGTATATCACTTATTTGTGAGCTAGTTTGATTACATAGTTCCTTTAGTACTATTCCATCTTGGGCAATTAATGTTACATTAAATAACCCCTTGTTTCTTATGCCATTACCAACATTGCGTGCAACATTACTTGTGAAGCGAGCACCTTGGTTTAATGCAAGGAACAAATAACTAACTGCTTTACCAGCTTGTCCCATTACTTTCAATCTTCCCAACATGTTATAACTCCCATGGGTTTATTTCTTCGGGTTGAATCTTAGTTGAAAAATCATCAAAGATTATATTATTCTGAACTGGTTTACCTGTTGAAGCATGTTCTTCAAAACAATCTGAACAAAATTCAACATCATAGGAAAAACTTGATTCAGTTACATAGTCATATCCTTCAACTTCTGCGAAAGATAATTCTGTGTCTTTATGTTTACTACAGTAGGTCTTTTTCATGACTTCTCCATTGTTAACAGATAAAAAGAGAGCCATTGTATTACTAGTAAAAGGGGCTTATTGATTAAATAATTTATGTTTGTTGTTTGTTTATTCCTAGTTAAAAAGGGGTAAAAAATAATATTCTACCCCCTTTTCCTACCCCTATTATTTGTTATCCAACAGAAAATAGTGTTACAATTGGTTTCCTATCTTTAACACACTTAACAAGTGTTTCAACGGGAATGTAGTTTGCCACAGAAGCTTTTACTCTGTAACAATTTTCTACATTTAATAAGTAATAAGCTAACTGTTTCATATGTGATTTAGTTGTTTCATCGGTATATGTTCTATATATACCCATGCACATTTGGTAAGTATTAGCAGAATGACCATTATCAAGTATTCTTCTAAACATACCAGTCGCATATTTCTTACCTAGCCATTTTTCAAGACATTTAATTCTACTCAAATGTTTGTTAGGTATACTAGCTTTGTTCATATATCTCCATAGATACTGATGTCCGTTTAATAACATCGTATCTTGGTTGGATGATACAAACAATTTATCGTACATCTCTTCAGACGTACTATTATGCTGTATAACAGGTACGGACATTTCACTTTCTTCTATGCCCTTTGCTTGAGCTATGTATTGCATGGCTTGTTTGCGTCTATGACCATCAATGATAGTCATTTCATTGGCTACTACGATAGGTTGTAATAACCCATTCTCTAGTATGTTTGTTACTAAGGCTGTCATGCCTTTTGTTGTTCTTGTTGGTGGATTATATGGACTACTTATTAGTTCATTTAATGCACATACTTTGTATTTCATAATACAGTTCCTTTCTTGTTTCTTATGTCTGTTGTTTTTAATGTTGTAAAATGATACTGAGCGAGCATAGCGAGTACCTTTTTTTTAAAAAAAACAATGGAATATGCCCCCATATTTCAGAGGGCATATAATGGTTATTGGATTAATCCTTTTCTAAAATAGCAAGGGATATTTTCTTTGGGTCTGCAACTGACTCATGTGGATACTTAGTACCAAGATAATAATTAGAATCATGTAATACTTCGCACGTTTCTTCTATTATTTGGTTAAATTCAGCATCTGTTAGGTCATTTGTATCAAACCAGACATTCATCCAATAGTCTTCAGCATAATGCTTTGCTATTGAATCTAATGATACACCAGAACACACATTTTCTAGTGTTTTAGTGCCTTTTTCCTGCTTAGTTATCCATACGTTACTAATACTCATGGATTCCATTGCGGACTTGATAGCTTTCACTACCCTATTGCTTGCTTTAGGTTTTGCCATAGTTTATTCTCCTGTGACATTGGTTATTAGATTAACAAGTAAAAAAAAAGAGAGCCAAACACTAATGTGTCTAACTCTCTTTAAAGATTAGTAATCTGGTGGGATTCAACGTGAAGGTCAACTATTGCAACTAGTTTTCCAACCCACATAATCACGATGACAACGACATGACTGTTGTTTTTTTGGTGCATGATTCCAGTTTTATTACATCATAACTCATCCATTAGGATATTGTTAACTTTATGTTTCGTCAATTAAACATGAATGCCTTACTGGGTATTTGTTCCCGTCAAGAAGAACTATTATACTAACAGATTACTAAACAAAAAGAGAGCCACCAAATTGATGACTCTCTATTACAATATTTATGCTATGGAAGTGTAACTATTTTCAATAGTCCTTCTTTTTCATATGTTTCCATATCTTCTTCAAATGTAGAATTATAAACTACTTTTCCATATAGTTTTTTAAACTCTACTACGCTTTCAAAGAACGCATCAATAGCATATTTATTCTTAGAATTACAATCACATACATACAATCTATTGTCTTTATTTTCAAACCTTGTGATTATTTCTCTAGCTTTACATAAAAGACTTGTAACATCATTATTATACTGAATGTGCCGTTTTATGTCCCGATTTAATTCGTCTCTTTGTTCGTTAGAGTATTCTAACATTCGTTTAAGTTTCTTAATTGCATGTTTATGTTTATAGTCTTGATTGTCAATATAATTATGCAATTCGTCTTTTGTTGTACCTTTTTTCATTTCTTTGTTTCCTTTTATTATTATTTTTCAAGAGAGCCAACTCTGCTTTAAGTTCAGCAATAGTAGCATTTAATTTGTCCAGTATTTCTTCATTATTCATTCTTTCGACTTCATCATATTCGGCATTCCATCCACATTCTTCACAATTTCCTATTCCTAGATAAGCCATGTTAGACTCCTTTGTTGTTTATTAAAATTTTGGCGTGTTCTCATTCAAACATCTTTAATCCAACTAGAACAGCAATATTGCCAGTACGGTGGAACCATAGTTAACTAAATAGAAAGAGAGCCAAGCTTATTTCTTTCTTGTAAAGAAACTCTTTATTGAAGACGTAAAGGTCTTCTTTTCAGGAACACTAGCTTTTACAGGGTAAACGGCTTGTGTTACTTTGTCTTCTTTCTTAGAAACGCCTTTATTATCTTCGTTTCTCTTTGAATGCTGACGCATGATATTTTTGTTCTTCAGCTTGTTCTTTTCACGTTTTAAGCGTTTTTGAGCTTTAGTCATTAGGTTGTTCCTTTTGTTGTTTGTTATTTGAAATAAAGGCTGATACGCTACAGGACTTATACTTCGAAGATGTAATCAACGGAAGCCACACGTATCGAGCCTTAAAAGTTTATCAGGGTAGATTAAATAGAGGTTTTTAGGACACATATGGTACTCTAATCACTCTAACATAACTGGGAGTTACCCACCTATGCTGGGAACGACCCAACCCTGATATAAAGAAAGAGAGCCAAGCATAAATATACCTGACTCTCTAATGTGAAATCTAATCTTTATTCTTTGATGTGTAATCTAAGTTTATGAAGATTTGTAACACTTTTATGAAACTTATACAACCAATGATTTTCAATTTCGCCTATCCGATGAAATGTTCCAGATAGTTCATCACGTAAAGCCCCTATAAGGCTATTAGCATTATCATTTGAACCCCTGAGTACTTCAATTTCATCAGTTTTAATAACTAATGACTTTTCAAGTCTAGCAATTTGAGCTTGAGCAGTTGCATAAGATTGTTCTAACCATTTAATCTCTTGGTCTTTATCGTCCAAGTAATCATTGTCTTTAAATACACCTTTATTATTCATAACATTGTTCCTTTTAGTTGTTAATGATTAAAGAAAAAGAGAACCAAGTATTTAATCACCTGATTCTCTTTAGTTTAAACAAAGTATACAACGATTTGAACGGCAACATGAGAGACCAATATTACTATTGCAGTCCATAGAATTGCATAAATGCAAATAATACCAATGGTTAATATATCACCTAGTATTTCTTTTGTACGTT
>Ga0315336_1001358_pt1 | contig 48631 bp, 47 predicted proteins | sample ASW5metaG_FD_204512 | JGI IMG/M metagenome (GOLD analysis project Ga0315336, IMG submission 204512) | Ammonia-oxidizing marine archaeal communities from Monterey Bay, California, United States - ASW #5 | ecosystem: Environmental > Aquatic > Marine > Intertidal zone | place: USA: California...
AGCGTCGGTCAATCCCTGATTCAATTTGCTCCTTGGATTCGTAATCAAAGCTCTTCGTCCAATATGTCCCATGCCAGGACACCGAGGAATTGAGTGTCATAAACTGCCACTTCGTAAAGGGTATCCGCAATGTTGGGTTGATGTGGAATCGAGAAGTACTGTGGCTTATTTTCTTTACTGCGGGAAGGCCATCAGCGTCGTAGTTCTTGGAAAGGCCCTGGCGCAGGACGCTTGCATACTCGCTGGATAATGAAACATAGAGCGGTAAGCCCGGAATGGGTTTTTCTCCGCTCGACACTCTAATGCGAGGGCGGGCACCATTTACAGTGGATTGCGTATCGCCGAAATATGTTTCGGCCCAATCGACGGTAGTACTTGTGTTGAAGCCAGCTATTCTGGCTGTAGCATTACCGGCGACTCGGCGTGAACGTTGAGTCGCCTGGAGAATGTTCGTTTGAAACGTCTGTTGCACTGTTACGTCTGAGAAGAAGTCGGCGCGGCCTCGTATCTGAACAGCCGAGCCGATTGACTGAGATATGTTGCCATTGATGTGAAAACTTCGCTTACTTGTACTTGAGAGTGCCTTTGCGGCTGTCGTAGTAGATGCTCCAGGATAGGATACTGCTGGCTGGTTCAGGAAGTAAGTTCGAACAGTGCCCTGCGAACCTGGACTTAAGATGTAACGATATTCAGCACCCAGGCCCTGTCCAGCTACAGAAAAATAGTCATGCATAAGGGTCACATCTTGACTTCGTGAGATGGCCCAGAAGAAGGCGTTGCTCAAAGACCGACCTCGATAGGTCGAAGAGCCAAATCCTGGCATCAGGAATCCTGTTGCTCGGTCGTCTTCCTGAAGCGGATAGTACATTATTGGCAAGTAAAACAATGGAACGCCTTTGACGTTGAGGACCATATTCTTGAGAACTACGTAGTCGTCAAGGTTGACTATGATCGAACCCGACGTTAATTCCCAACGAGGTGTTGGTTGTACGCAAGTGGTGAAGCCTCCGCGGTTGATCCGATACTTGTCAGGCCCTATTTTCTCGATACTGTCACCGTAGAAATAGGCATCAGGTTCTTGAGTGCCAAAGAGACTTCGCTCTACGCGACCACTTATCGAGGCGGTTCCAGTTGCGACGTAGAAGGTGCCCGTTTTGGTTTCCGTGTTGAATTCAACACGCTCAGCGGCAATTCGATTCGTAGCGGTAGCATAGACGACGTTACCAGAAGCGATGAGTTCATGGGTGTCAGTAAAGAGCTCAAGCTCATCTGCATAGAACTTCCAATCTTCTTGTTCGATCTCAACGGCTCCAATAAGACGGACATGATTCTCTCCGACACGCTCAATGCGGAATTGGCGAGAGTTGTAGCCTGGGAGAGTTTGGGCTTGACTAAAAGTCACGGAAAACACTGTGACCGTTAGCAACATCATCAGCCAGCGAGTCATTTGGTGAACACTCTTAGTGGCTACGCCGAAATGTGTCGAACCCAGCGGCATGATGCCTCAACAAAGTAGGACGTAAATTTAACACGCATCAGTCTGACCAGCAACCAATTGGATGGTATCATCACGAGCCTTGCTCATCAGTCTTTCTGAGTGACCCAATTATCTCTCCGACGACGTAATTGGACCCTGTGATACATGCGGTGTCCGTTCCAATCAGCGCACGGTCAAGGGCTTCTGCAACGGTTGAGCTTGTTTCAACGCTCATGGATGGCACTAAGTGTTTAACTTTTTGACTCAAGGCGCTCGAAGGAATAGCTCGTTTATGTCGAGTGGCGGTACAGACAAAACGTGTAGCGTATGGAGCAAGAGTTGTAATCATGCCATCGATATCTTTGTCTTGCATCGCCCCAAAGGCAATTGGTAGTCCGCGTGGGTACACTTCACGTATATAGGAGACGAGTGCTGCCATAGCGGAGGGATTATGCGCTGTGTCCAGTAGAATCCGCTTATCTTTACGACCGATGCGAAGGTCTAGTCTTCCGGGCCACACCGTTTCTGATAATGCACTGCAAATAGCACTAGTAGGCACGTCAATTCCAGTTTCAGATAGCTCTTCGAGGAGACGGACGGCTACCACAGCATTATCTACCTGATGACGGCCGCGTAAGGCTAAAGAAACTGGCCCGTATTTATTTTTCGGTGTGGTAAGTGAAAGTTCAGTCTGTCCGTCATCCAGGTGGGCTGTCATCATTACTCCGATGGAGGCTTCTATGCAGCGCGCGTTTCTAGCATGACAGGTTTGCCTTACTTTGTTGACGACAACTGGCTTAGCGTCTCCCAGAATGACGATAATGCCTGGTTTGATAATACCGGCTTTCTCGATAGTAATCTGCTGAATTGTATTGCCGAGTTGTTCCTGATGATCTAACTCAATCGATGTGATTACAGCAGCGATTGGTGTCACTATATTCGTAGCGTCAAACCGGCCGCCTAACCCCACTTCTAGGACGGCTATCTCGATATTGTTACGACGAAACAATTCAAAAGCTGCAACTGTTATCACTTCAAAAAATGTTGGCTGAGAATCGAGCTGTTTGGCCAGGATTAAGTCTTCGACACATGTTCGAATTAGTTGAAGGGTGTCAGCTACTTCTGCTCGTGAAACGAAACGACCGTTAACCAGAAATCGTTCTTCCAGTGTTTCGAGGTGAGGTGAGGTGTACCGGCCTGTTCGATGTCCAGCTTTTCGGAGCCCCTGCTCGACCATTGCAGTTACCGAACCTTTACCGTTTGTTCCACCAACGATGATCGACCGAAAAGTGCGTTCGGGATGGTCAAGCGCTTCACAAATGACTTGAATATTCTTGAGTCCCAGTTTGACACCAAACCCCTCTAGTTGATGGATGTATTGGTTTATGTCGATTGGGAAATCTAGGTCAGCATTCATTGAGATACATTGCGAGGCGATTGGAGTGTTCGCCTACAGTCCGGTCAACCTAACCGTTGTTTGGCTCGGTTGCGGTTTCTAGAGGATTTGCCGATAAAGTTGATATTGCCGTATCGGTCTCAGTCGTTTGCGAGTCTGCTTGTGTAGGTGGATTTGTTTGCATGAACCGAAGTGCTTTTGAAATCATAGCTTTCAGGTCACGACGATCCACTATAGCGTCGAGCATGCCATGTTCCAGTAAGAATTCGCTGCGTTGGAAACCTTCTGGTAATTTCTGTCGAATCGTTTGCTCAATCACACGTGGTCCAGCGAATCCAATCAGTGCGTGTGGTTCAGCAATATTGAGGTCGCCAAGCATAGCAAAGCTTGCCGTTACTCCACCGGTGGTGGGATCCGTCAACACCGAGATATACGGCAGTTGAGCTTGGTCGAGACATGCTAAAGCAGCGCTCACTTTAGCCATTTGCATTAGCGATAAAGTTCCTTCCATCATCCGCGCACCACCCGAACATGAAACAATTACCATCGGTAATTGATTTGCTTGGGCATGCTCGATACCCCTCGTAATTTTTTCGCCCATAACGACACCCATACTGCCGCCAATAAAGCCATATTCCATTGCAGCTATCACAACGTTCTGTCCATGGAGTTGTCCAACGCCTACGATGATGGCATCCGACAAGCCTGTTGAGGAAGCGCTTGCTTTTAGACGAGCCGCATACGATTTTGTATCTTTGAACTGTAGAGGGTCGGTCGAAGACACATCGCGATCATGTTCAGTCCATTCACCGTTGTCGAACAGGGATTCTAGGCGCCCACGTGCAGTTAGACGAAAATGATAATCACACTTCGGACACACGCTGAGATTGGCAATTAGATTTTTTTTAAAAACGATCTGACTGCAAGCCGGGCACTTCAACCAGAGGCCTTTTGGCACTCGGTCAGCTCTGTCAGCTGAAGCTGTGATCGGTTTTCGAGTTCTCTTGAACCACGCCATTAATAAGAGCTTAAAAGCTCTCTTCAGGGAGGTCAAGGTTCTATCCGTGGTACGTAGTACCGGGTTCCTCCAGTCATTTCTTCCAATTGTTTGATTAAGTCATCGATTGTTTCGTCAGTCCAACCGAGATCGAAATGGGATGTCTCGACGACGAGTAGTGGCGTAGCTGTATAGTGAAAGAAAAAATGGTTATAGGCTTCGCACAGTTCTCGGATGTAGTCGGTATCTGGAAGACTCAGTTCAGGGTCATGGCGGGCGTGTTCTTCTAATCGATCACAAAGCACTTCGGGCGGTGCTTGAAGAAAGATCGCGATATCGGGCGGCACAATGTCACGAACTAATAAATCGAAGAGGCGCTGGTAAATAAAGAGTTCGTTGTCATCTAGATTTAAATAGGCATAAATCTTGTCTTTGTCGAATAGATAGTCACAAATTGTCGTTTGGCTAAAGAGGTTAGTTTGTCGAAGGGTCATCTGTTGCCGATGCCTGGCTAGTAGGGAAAATAGTTGGGTCTGAAAAGCTGCACCTGGGGTGCCAGCGTAGAAATCCTCAAGGAATGGGTTTTCCGTGGTTTCATCATGCACAACTGTTGCATTAAGACGCACGGCTAGTCGGGCAGCCAATTCTGACTTTCCAGCCTCTAGGGGTCCCGCGATTGCGATGTGTTGGAAATTCAACTTGCCGCGCAGTATAGCAGTCCTCGGGGAAATAAAAGACCGCTGCGGCTTACTTTGCCTGGGTGGAGCACATGACCACCGCATGTTATGATGTTGCGTCCGTGTTTGGAGTAGCGGGGGCATGCACTAGCCATATTTTTGTTGCCACATCCGTACGGGTTGGACGTACCGTACCGTCAAGCCTTCATGAAGATTGACCGCATTGAACTCCGTCTTATCCGTCTTCCGTTGGTTCATTTCTTTGAAACGAGTTTCGGACGTGTTTACGATCAAGAATTCGTCCTGATTCGTGTGGACGATGGCTCCCTGTTTGGTTATGGGGAGTGTGTCGCCGACCGCACTCCCTACTACAGTTCCGAGACGACTGAAACCGAATGGCATCTCCTTGAGGATTACCTTATACCACTGGTGCTGGGTGTCGAATTTACGGACCCGCGTGATGTGTTCCCAGCCATGAAGCGGGTTCGGGGTCATAACATGGCCAAGGCTGGGTTGGAGATGGCGTGTTGGGATCTCTCAGCCAAAATTGCTGGCGCACCCTTATGGCAACTCTTAGGCGGTCAAGGAACGGAGATAGCGTCTGGTGTATCAGTCGGCATACAGGATTCTCTGGATCAACTTGTAAAGAAGATCGAGACAGAATTAGCGGCTGGGTATCGCCGGATCAAAATCAAAATCAAGCCAGGTTGGGATATTGAAGCCGTGGCAGCTGTACGAAAACACTTCGGATCAATACCACTCATGGTCGATGCTAATGCCGCTTACACGTTGGCGGACGCTGACCATCTAGCACGTCTTGATGAATTTGATTTAATGATGATCGAGCAGCCGCTTGAGTATGACGATGTGCGGGATCATGCGCATTTACAGTCTCGCCTTCGGACACCGGTCTGTCTTGATGAATCGATTCACACGGTTGGGATAGCGGCAGAAGCGATAGCTGCGGGGGCTTGCAAAATCATCAACATTAAGCCTGGGCGTGTCGGTGGTCTTGCGGAATCCATTCGGTTGCATGATTTATGTGCTAAACAGGGCATTCCTGTTTGGCACGGTGGCATGCTGGAAAGTGGAATCGGGCGCACGCACAATATTCACTTGGCGACATTACCGAATTTCAAATTGCCTGGAGATATTGCGGCCAGTGCTCGTTACTTTGATCCTGACCTTGTTGACCCGCCAATCACCGTGAGGCCAGACGGCACTATTCTGGTCCCCCAGATGCCTGGAATCGGTGTGGAAGTCGTCGAAGAGAGACTGGAGAAAGCCACCAAGCGTAAGGTCGTCTTTACGGCATGACAAGGTCAACTGATAACGCCATAAGGCTCGAGACACACTGCCAGTGTTGCTCTAGGAATGACTGCTGGTCTTTTTTGAGGTTACCGTCCTTGGTTACCTCTATCGTTATCACATTGGCGTTAACGAATTGCGCGACAGGCCCTTCAGTAGTCGTGCCACCGGCGGCGTTAACGAGTCAACAAAAAATCGCAGCCATCATCGTGCTGGAGCATGACCGTGTGCTGTTACCAACTCCAGAGTCCTTGTTTGACTACACGGGACGTGAACCAGCAAATCGTAACGCCGCACCCATGCCAAGCCTGATCGAGTTGTTGCGTGACACCGATCCCAGGGTGCGCCGCCGGGCCGCTCTGGCGGTCGGAAGAGTGGGACTCATCGCTGGCGGTCCACCTTTACGAGATGCTCTGACTGATCCGAATCCTGACGTGAGGCAAATGTCCGCTTTCGCGCTTGGGTTGCTTGCTGACCCAGAGGCCAAAGAGTCTCTGATGCTGGCTCTGACCGATGTCGACCCGCTCACTCGCGGTCGGAGCGCTGAAGCCTTGGCGCGACTGGATGCGCGTGAGGCGGCACCTGCTATTGGAGCGATGGTGCAAGTCGTAACCACACAGGCTAGCCAGGTTCCACAGGATGATCTCACGTATCCTCAATCACCTGAGGTTGAGGCGTTCAGAATGGGAGTCATAGCTCTTGCCGTATTAGATGCCTACGAACCACTTGCCATGGCTGTACTGTCACCAGCCGGAGAACTGGGCGTCCGTTGGTGGCCGGTGGCTTGGGCGTTGCAACATCTCGCAGACTCGCGCAGTTACGAACCACTGCGGCAATTTGTGCAAGGACAGGGAAGTTATGCGGTCGCCTTCGCGGCGCGTGGGCTCGGGGCATTGGAAGATAGTCGAACCGTGGAAATTTTACTGCCACTGCTCGACCCGTCACGTTACGATTCTCACGTTCTCGTATCGGCTGTACGTGCTTTGACTCGTTCAACTGACACCAGAATTGAGTCCGCACTAAGGGACTTGTTACGAGACCCTGATATTGATCCACTGGTTCAACTCGAAATCTTAGTTGCTTTCGGCGAACGACGTGCAGCGAATGCTGCTGATTTGTTTCTTGATGTGTTGACTCATCCATCACCCTCGATGCGAATAGCTGCATTGCGGGGCCTAGCGTCTCTCGATGAGCAAAGATTTATGTTAGCGCTTTCGGGTCTAGATGAGGATGTGCATTGGAGTGTGCGTGCAGCTTTGGCCGATATATTGAAGTCGATGGCTCCCGATGTTGCGATACCGAGATTACAAGTGATGTTGAACGATACGGATCGACGAGTCATCCCAAGTCTTCTATCGTCCCTGGTTGCACTTCGTGTACCAGAAGCTGGTTCGACGATACGCGAAATGTTAAAGGATGATGATGTGATTATCCGGAGTGTGGCAGCGGAGCAGGTGGGTATCCTGAAGCTCCAAGACGGCGTGCCGTTACTGGCGGCCGCTTACTTGGCGAGTCTAGGCGAAGATTTTTCGATCGCACGAATCTCCATTGTTGATGCGCTTGCCGAATATGGCGGCTCAGAGGCGGTCGCGGCGCTCCAGACCGCATTGACTGACGATGATTGGAGGGTACGCGTTACGGCTGCTAGCAGGCTACTTGTCCTCGACCCTGGTACGGCATACCGCGATCAGGTTGGTCCTGCTGGTGAAGTGACGATTGAGGAAGCCATAAGGCTCTCTGACCCGGTTGTGTCACCACACGTGTATTTTGAGACTGATAAAGGAACAATTCAGATCGAACTTGCTGTACTCGATGCGCCGGTTTCTACTGAGCGCTTTGCCACACTCGCGGCAGGGGGCTACTTTGATGGGCTACCGTTTCACGAAATTGTAGCAGCCAGATTCTTACGGGGCGGTGACCCGAGAGGAGATGGTCGTGGTGGACATGATTTAACTCTCCCCGATGAAATTGGACCAAATCGTTTTCTTCGAGGGACTGTTGGAGTAGCCGCTGACATGCCAGAATCAGGGGCGGGGCAATTTTTCGTGTCTCTTGCACCTCAGCCATTAATCGATGCTGAACGCACGGTTTTAGGAAGGGTTGTAGATGGTATGGAAGTTGTTGATCGACTGTTGCAGTGGGATCTGGTCCGCAGCACACGCGTGTGGGATGGCATCTCCATGACCGGCCGTTAAAACCCTTACTCAAGCTTCGTCAAGAAGATTACTACAGCGTTGTACACACTAAAGGGGGCCACTAGTGCCCCCTTTAGTGTCGTTGAATTTGAAGAGCTACTTCTTCTTCGCGCCCTTCTTCTTCTTGGCTGCCTTCTTCTTCTTCTTTGCCATTAGCTGTTATCCCCCCTTTCATCCGGAGATTTTAAAGCCCGATTACATCAGTGATCTCTGTAATACGTCTACCAATCAATCCAAAAAAAATTAGGGGTGCCAAACGACACCCATAAAACAATTCGATGCTACTTCTTCTTGGCGCCCTTCTTCTTCTTGGCTGCCTTCCGCTTAACTGCCTTCTTCTTCTTAGCTTTCTTTTTAGCCATTTAACGCTCCTTTAATGGACCAGCTGTATCAGCTCAAGCTATTCAAGACATCGCAATAGGTAGATTGAGCGCGAAAACATCATACTAGATGTAGATTATTGACGAGAAAAATCAACTGTCAAGCATAAAGTGCACACAATGTCAAAAACTGAACCATCTCATAAGTCATGTCGGTTCGAAACGTCGTTCACTTTAGCTCTCGTCGACCTGCAGCCTGCATGCAATCGTTACTACGTTATGGCACGTTCTTACCTAGTTCACTTTTTACTGCGTGTCGATCAAGTGCAAGCTGAACCAATCGATCGAGCAGTTCTGAATAAGTAATGCCACTCGACGCCCAAAGCTTTGCATACATGCTGATAGTAGTAAAGCCTGGGATTGTGTTTATTTCGTTTATAAAAAGTTGTCCAGTCGCTCGAGCGATCAGAAAATCTACTCGCGCCATTCCAGAGCATTCGATCGTATGAAACGCGTCAGTTGTGAATTGCCGCACCTGATCAATCGTAGCAGGATCCAGTGCCGCTGGAATACATAGCTCCGATGAGTCGTCGAGGTATTTCGCTTCGTAATCATAGAACTCACGAGATGCAATCACTTCTCCAGGAACTGAGACTTCTGTTTCATCGTTACCAAGAATGGCGCACTCAATATCACGTGCATCAGGAACAGCTTCTTCTATGATGATCTTTCGGTCGTAAGCGAAGGCCAGTTCAATGGCTGCGTCCAGTTGTTCGGTACTAGACACCTTTGAGATGCCAACACTGGACCCCAAGTTTGCCGGTTTAACAAAGACCGGAAGCCCAAGTCGTTTGGCCACTTCTGTGCGCACCCCGGAGGTATCAGCTTTCCATGTTCGGGCATGAACGACCATGTAAAGCACTTGAGGCAGTCCTTTTGCCGCAAATAGCTGTTTCATGAAGGCTTTATCTATGCCGACGGCTGAAGCTAACACTCCAGCTCCTACGTAGGGAATGTCGGCCATTTCTAGTAGGCCTTGGACTGTACCGTCCTCTCCGTATGGTCCATGAAGGACTGGGAAAACGACGTCCAATTCGAGACCACTTAACAGTGGTGTTGGGCTACCCGTCAGGTTTACTCCTGATGGGTACGGTTTCCGTGGGTCGATAACCGTGTCGTGGCCTTGGCTGGATTCCTTAATGATTTGTTCAGCTGAGGTGGCTGTTGGTGGTTGGTGGTCGAAAAACCATCGTCCATCACGGTCAATGCGTATCGGCACTGGTTCGTATTTAGATGGATCGAGATGGCTAATGACTGAAGCAGCTGACGCGAGAGACACTTCGTGCTCGCGCGATCGTCCGCCATACACTACACCTATTCGAAGTTGAGCCACTGATCAAAAACCTCAAAAAATGGTTTGTGACATGTGTGAAGATCTGACTCTCGTTTAGTATATGTCAATGAGCCGCATGTTCGATTTTAAGGTATTGCATAGCACAGGTGCTGCCCGCCGAGGACAAATGCGTACCGCTCACGGTATTGTCGAAACTCCCGCGTTTATGCCAGTTGGGACCGGAGGTGCAGTGAAATCTGTGACGCAACGAAACTTGCAAGAACTTGGCGCGCAGATGTTGATGGCGAACACCTATCATCTATACCTGCGTCCTGGTGCTGAGCTAATAGCCCGACAAGGCGGGCTCCATCGTTTCATGGCATGGGATCGGCCCATCATGACAGATAGTGGAGGCTACCAAGTCTTTAGTTTGGCGTCCCGACGCACAATTAACGACGATGGTGCCACCTTCCAATCACATATTGACGGTCGCGAATGTCATTTAACACCAGAGGATGTGGCGACGATTCAATGGCGCTTAGGTTCGGATATTGCGATGGTGTTTGATGAGTGTGAAGCATACCCTAGTTCAGTTGAGGCAACTCGCCGAGCGATGGAACGGACCTTGCGGTGGGCTAGCCGAGCTCGGACTAGATTCGTATCCTTGCAGACCCACGAGGCGGGTCAGCCTGACCCGCAGTCCCCAAATCCTGAACAGGCACAGTTCGGCATCATACAGGGCGGTATCTATAAAGAGTTACGTGCTAGCAGTGTCGAACATACGGTGTCCTTGGGTTTCGATGCCTATGCAATTGGCGGATTGAGTGTTGGTGAACCTTATGAACTTATGTATGACGTTGTTGCTGAGACGGCACCACAGTTGCCGCAAGATCGCCCACGATATCTAATGGGCGCTGGCATGCCTGATGACTTAGTGGAAGCAGCTGCACGTGGAATCGATCTTTTCGACTGCGTTTTACCCACTCGGAATGCCAGGAATGGACAACTTTTTACTTCAACAGGATGCCTGAATATCAAACAGGCCCGCTACAAGGAAGACGACAGGCCGATTGACGAGACATGTCAGTGTCAAGTTTGCAGTCACCACTCCCGTGCGTATCTGAGGCATCTGTTTGTCACACATGAGATGACTGCAGCAACCCTTAACACGTTGCATAATCTTCACTTTTACCTTGACACTATGCGACGAATTAGGGACGCTATCATGTTTGGCTCGCTTGAAGAGCTCAGACATGAGTTCCGCCTGATCTACCCCCGCACGCCCGGGCGGGAATCACAAGAAGCGATGAGTTAGATGAGTTAATCGATACTGATTTTCGTTATGGATATTTCCAAATTACTCGCCATGGCGTCTCCTGCTGATAGTGGTCCAGTATGGGTGCAGTTTGTACCGTTCGCGATGATTCTGGCGATTTTCTATTTCATCATTCTTCTGCCGATGAAACGGAAGCAGAAGAAGGTCCAGGAATTTCAAACTTCCTTGAAGGTCGGTGACCGGGTCGTTACGACGAGCGGTCTTCATGGCACCATCACTAAGTTGAATGACGAGCGCACCATACAGCTTCAAATTGCTGATAAGGTGCGGGTAGACATGTCACGCGCGGCGGTTGGTGGACACCAAGGGCAGGACCCGGTCGTTCCTGACTCCAACAATTCATAGGTCGGAGCACATAATGCAGACCAACCTTCGTTGGAAAATCATCACGATTCTTGGGGTGGTGGCATTGGCCGGATGGTCCGTCTATCCTCCTGAAGAAAAGGTTCGGCTCGGCCTTGATTTAAAGGGAGGTGTGCACATGGTCTTGCGGGTGCAGACCGATGATGCCCTGCGCCTGGAAACCGAGTCCAGTCAAGAGCGGTTGCGGTCCATATTGTCAGCCCAGAATATCGCGGTCGGTGAAATTGCTTCAGACACTGCCTCACGCTTTCATGTGGAGGGGGTGTCCACGGAGCAGGATGCCGAATTTCGACGTGTGGCCGACGAACAATTACAAGCTCTGTTCACACGGGAATCCGGTGCAGGCGGTCGCTATGCATTCGAGCTTAGACCAAACATGGCGGTTTCCTTGCGCGAGGAAGCTGTTCGGCAAGCCTTGCAGACGATCGAACGACGTGTCAACGAACTCGGGGTTACGGAACCCATTGTAGCTCCACACAGTGTGGGTGGGGATCAAATTCTTGTGCAACTTCCAGGTGTGACTGATGTTGCACGCGCCAAGGAGATTATTCGCTCAACGGCGCTGTTGGAGTTCAAGATCGTAGAGCAGGGACCGTCAGCGACTCGCGAAGCGCTGTTGCAGGCGAACGGTGGGATGGTTCCCGCTGGTATGGAGATTATTTCTGGTGTTGATGACACCGTGAGTCCTGGTGCCATGCCACAGAACCTTTTTTACATAGTTCGGCGCGTTGCGGCTGTGAGCGGGCGAGATTTGCGGAGTGCACGTCCAACCCTCGATGAGAATAATCAACAAGCTGTGAGCTTTTCGTTAAATCGTGAAGGGGCCCGTAAGTTTGGAGATGTGACAGGGCAGAATGTTGGTCGACAGTTAGCGATTATTCTCGACGGTCGCGTCTATTCTGCACCAATGATTAACTCTCGGATTACCGACGAAGGACGGATTACCGGTGCATTCTCGCAACAACAAGTTGCCGATTTAAGTCTAGTACTCAGGTCTGGCGCGTTGCCCGCGTCGCTGACGTATCTTGAGGAGCGAACCGTTGGTCCGACGCTTGGTGCTGACTCGGTGCGCGCCGGCGTACTAGCATCGCTCACCGGGTTGACGTTGGTCGCATTTTTTATGCTCGTGTACTACAAACTGTCTGGCATTAATGCGATTTTGTCAGTGGGAATGAATCTGTTGATTTTGCTAGGGTTCATGTCTTATCTAGGCGCGGTTATGACACTTCCAGGCATTGCTGGGTTTATCCTCACAATCGGCATGGGCGTGGACTGCAACGTCTTAATCTTTGAACGTATTAAGGAGGAACTCGCATCATCTAGGAGTCCGCGAGCTGCAGTGGCGGCCGGCTTTGATCGGGTGTTTCTAACGATTGTGGATACGCACGTGTCATCGCTGATTGCGGCTGCCTTTTTGTTCCAGTTCGGCACAGGACCGATTCGTGGGTTTGCCACCACACTCTTTTTTGGTCTACTGGCCAACGTCTTTACAGCGGTGTTTGTGTCGAGAACACTGTTCCAGACCATTCTTTCCCGGCGGCAGGTAGAGAGGTTGAGCATCTGAGCAACGTAGTTTTTAATTTTGGTTGGCGGTACCGCTCCTTGACTATCTTCTGGAAGACGTCGTAGTCGATATGCAGATTTTCAATAAGCCTAACTACAATTTTTTTCGGTGGAGATGGCTGGCCTTCTCAGTTTCATCGCTAGTTATCCTAGCTGGGATCGGCACCATGTGGTCACGTGGTGGTTTGCCTCTCGGGGTCGATTTTTCAGGTGGAAGTATTATCGTCATTAGATTTTCCGAGGACGTTTCTGAAGAGGACGTGCGCAACGCTATTGCAGATGTTGAAGGTGAGAAAATTGTTCAGTCGTATGGAGATCCCGAGGCGAATGAAGTTCTCATTAGGCTTCCACAGATTGCGTCAGAAGAAGGTAGCGTTCTCGAAGAGGGCGCAAATGCGGTCATGGCAGCGGTTGAAGCAGCAAACTTGGGTGCTTATGACCTGTTAAGTACGGACATGGTGGGCCCCGTGATCGGTCGCGATCTGCAACAGAAGGGCATTTACGCCACCTTGGTTGCGCTGGCTGGCATCCTGATCTACGTCAGCTTGCGTTTTCGTTTCACGTTCGCGGTGGGCGCAATCATAGCGGTGTTTCACGATATTTTAATCACTCTCGCGTTTCTACTTTTTTTTGGATACGAGCTGTCTCTGAATATAGTGGCGGCTATTCTCACGATTACTGGTTACTCGGTCAATGATTCGATTGTTATTTTTGACCGCGTCCGTGAGAATCTTCGTTCCATGCGTCGTGATCAACTTAAGCTTGTAGTGAACACGAGCGTCAACCAAACACTTGGCCGTACAATCATCACATCAGGCACTACATCACTTGCGGTCCTTTCCTTATACCTGTTCGGCGGTGAAGTGTTGCGAGGGTTTGCCTTTACGATGCTCGTCGGTGTCTTAAGTGGGACTTATTCAACAGTATTTATTGCAGCGGCAGTTGCTATTTTTATTAGTGAGCGCCGCACGACCGCTCAAGGAACAGCCGCTTCTGGCACGAGAAAGTCCCAGGGCAAGCGAAGATCTTAACTAACTCCTTCGTGTGACTAATCTACAGGCCGCGCTGCTCGGCGTCATCCAAGGATTAACAGAGTTTTTACCGATTTCCAGTTCGGCGCACCTCATCCTTGCGCGCGAGGTCTTTGGGTGGGAACTTAGCCGAAATGAACTCCCGTTTGACGTCGCATGCCATTTAGGCACACTTGTGGCTGTCTTGGTGTATTTTCGGAACGACATTTTGGCAATGGTTAAAGCCTTACCGAAGATTCTTCAGCCATCGCACAACCCAGACACTCATCGTGTCTGCATGATTGCTGTTGGCACGCTGCCGATCTTGGTCCTTGGTTTCGTTTTCAGCGATGTTATTGCTCAGTCGCTGAGGAGCCCGTCGGTCGTAGTTGTGACTTTGGTTTTGGGTGGACTTGCCATGTGGGTGGTTGAGCGTCTAGCGGTAAAATTTCGCCATGCGGATTCGCTGACATGGTTGGAGGCGTTGGCCATAGGTGTGGCACAGGCTGCAGCACTGGTGCCCGGAGTTTCTAGGTCGGCTGCCACGATTACGGTGGGAATGTGGTTAGGGTTTCGACGTGACCAAGCAGCTCGATTTGGTTTCTTGCTAGGAATACCAGCGATACTCGCGGCGGCCGCCAAGACAAGTCTTGAACTCGAAATAGCAGACTTTACTGGTGACCTAGTACAAGTCTTTATTATTGGACTGCTTACGTCTGCGATCGTGGGGTATATAGTAGTTGCGTTTTTTCTAAGGTATCTTGCTAGGCACTCACTTGATGTATTCGCGTATTATCGAATGGTGCTAGCGGGGTTGGTCGTCGTCTGGTTGCTGGTTTAGCTGTGTGAAGGTCGCACGAGTCGCCGGCGCAGGCGCTTGAGTGTGTGCATATTATGCAATGGTTTCGCCGTTCGCTGATTGCGGGATTTTTCGTCACCGTTCCACTCGTGGTGAGTGTGACCGCCTTTGTGTGGATATTTCGGGCTGTGGACGGCTTTATGGGGCCGTTATTTGCGACATGGTGGGGACAAGAACTTCCGGGATTGGGGCTACTCATTACAGTGCTTGGCCTGCTTGTCATAGGCACGTTGGCCACTAATGTGTTTGGCAAACGGGTGCTCGAACAGGTAGAAACTTACCTCCTGAAAATCCCAGTTTTCAGAACGATTTACGCGCCGGTCAAGCAGTTGACGACAGCCTTGTCACCAGACAATAAATACGGATTTAAACGGGTTGTGCTCATAGAGGACCCTGAACGAGGATATGTCCTTGGCTTTCTCACAAAGGAATTCATACTGGATCGAGGTCGTGGACGGGAGTCGCTTTTGGCGGTCTACGTCCCGACTAATCATCTTTATCTCGGTGATGTACGAATTTACGATGCGAATCTGGCTGAATATCCAGATATTGACGTGCAGCAAGGTGTTAGAATTTTCTTAACTGGTGGAACCGCACTAGATGACGAGTTGCGTGCCTCACGCTAATGTTGGTGGTTTAAATAATTGACTGTCTTTAATTTACGTTTGTGAACGGCGAATAAAGCCGTCTCAACTTTCATACCGTAGGGGATTTGATGGAAGAGCAACTGTTTTGGATGTTTGGAATTGGTGCGCCGCTATGTGCTGTTGCGTTCGCATTTGTGTTGACTCGTATCATTAATCGGCAGGATCCTGGCGACGAACGGATGCAACGCATCGCAGCACTCATTCGCAGTGGTGCGATGGCATTTCTCCGCGTTGAGTACACCGTGCTGGCGGGTTTCGTTGCGATCATGTTTATCGTGCTCGCTCTGTTCTTGCCGCGGTCGGGCCTGTCAACTGCTATAGCCTTTCTTGTGGGTGCCTGTTTGTCAGCGACGGCAGGGTGGATTGGGATGCGGACGGCCACTGCTGCGGCAGTGCGGACTACCCAAGCCGCGCGCACTAGTTTAGCGGCAGCTCTTCGAATTGCGTTTTCAAGCGGTTCCGTCATGGGCTTGACGGTCGTGGCGCTTGGAACGTTCGGCATTACGGTGTTGTATGCATTTTTCGGTGGACTTCAAGGCGAAGGCGCCTTGGCTGTTGAATCGCTTTTTGGAATGTCCCTGGGAGCCTCCTCGATCGCCTTATTTGCTCGAGTTGGAGGCGGGATTTTCACCAAAGCCGCGGACGTCGCTGGTGACCTGTCGGGCAAAGTTGAAGCCGGTATTCCAGAAGATGATCCGAGAAATCCTGCAACCATTGCTGACAGCGTTGGTGACAATGTCGGAGACGTGGCTGGCATGGGTGCGGATTTATTCGAATCTTATGTTGGCAGCATTATTTCTTCGATTGCGCTGGCTTGGGCACTTGGGGCAGTCGCCGCTCAGGAACTGTGGGGCGTTGAGGCAGAATCGTTTGACGTTGTTCAGCGATCGCTAGTGCTTTTTCCGGTTCTGCTTGCCGGTGTCGGTGTCCTATGTTCTATTCTGGGCACGTTTACGGTTAGAACGAAAGACGAGAAAGCTATTCAAAGTGCATTATTCCGAGGGTTATTCACTGCGTCCGTACTTGTCGTGCTCGGCGCGAGTGCACTCGTTGTTTTCTTGGGTATTCCGTATGCCGTCCTCTATTGCGTGATTGCTGGTCTGGTCGCAGGCGTCATCATTGGCAAGTTGACCGAGTACTACACAGCCAAAGACTTGGCGCCAGTTCAGCGAATCGCTCAGCAGTCGGAAACAGGTCCAGCGACGAACATTATTGCAGGTCTCGGCATTGGCATGATGTCCTGTGGTCCGCCCATTCTTGTGGTGTGTGTTGCGATTTTTGTTAGCTTCGAGTGGGCTGGCCTCTACGGTATCGCAATAGCCGCTGTCGGCATGTTATCGACTTTAGGGATTAGCCTTGGGGTGGATGCCTATGGGCCAGTGGCAGACAACGCAGGCGGCATTGCTGAAATGAGTGGATGCGGACCAGAAGTGCGTCAACGAACAGATTCCCTTGATGCAGTGGGTAACACGACCGCCGCTATCGGCAAGGGTTTCGCGATTGGTTCGGCAGCTCTGACGGCCTTAGCGTTGTTTAGTACATTTCGGGCAACGGCTGATACGGCAATCGCCGGTGCGGGTGGTATATCCGTATTCAGTGATCGACTAATCAGCTTGAGTCTGGAGAACCCGAATGTCTTACTAGGGATGTTTATCGGTGGCTCCCTACCGTTCATTTTCTCAGCGCTCACAATGAATGCTGTTGGCCGCTCGGCGAATGAGATGATCGAAGAGGTCCGGCGACAATTTCGGACAATTGAAGGCTTGATGGAAGGTAAGGCTGAGCCTGACTCAGCTCGGTGTGTAGAAATTTCTACAAAGTCAGCCATTAGGGAAATGGTGATACCGGGCCTTCTTGCAGTCATCGCTCCGATTGTGACGGGTTACATTTTGGGTGTTGCTGGCCTGGGCGGTTTATTAGCCGGGTCACTCGTGACTGGCGTGTTAATGGCGCTTATGATGGCTAACGCCGGCGGTGCTTGGGACAATGCAAAAAAATATATTGAAGAAGGGAACCTTGGAGGAAAAGGATCAGAACCACACAAGGCAGCGGTGATTGGCGACACCGTGGGCGACCCTTTTAAGGATACCGCTGGCCCGAGTTTGAACATTTTGATTAAGCTTATGACCATTGTCGCGGTGATTTTTGCACCGCTTGTTGTTATGTGGATGCAATAGGGCGGATGCTAATGGTTCAGAAAAGCTGGAGCTTGAGTTCATACGAAAAGGCACCACTTGTGTTTAAAAAATGTTGAATTGTGTTCAGAAAAGCTTGCCATCTGCGGAAAACATGGTCCACAATATACTTGCTTTGCTTTGTGAAGCTTTTAGTAGTAATTCTTATTGCGTCAAGAGTTTGAATTCGAATCCGAAACAGCTACAAACGCTTCGTTGACAGAGGTTTTGAGGTCTGTTTATAATCGACATTCTTGTACAGTCCTAAATCTTTGATGAGGCAGGAGGTCGTCCTTGGCACGTGAGATGTTTGGTGACGTAACGAATCCATCCATAAGGGTGGGATCGCAAAAGTGGTACACAGTGCCCTTATCGATTTTGCTTCATGTGGTACTTGTTGGGGCGGTTGTCATCATTCCTTTAATGGCAGCGGATATTTTACCAACACCGCCATCGATGATGGCATTTGTGGCAGCACCACCACCACCTCCACCACCTCCACCACCACCACCACCACCGGCAGCAGAGCCGAAGGCTCCACCGCCTGACGTGATGCCAGATGCCGCTCCGGTTGAGGCTCCTGAGGAGATAACTGCAGAGACCGGCATAACGGTTGATGAGGGCATTGTGGGTGGCGTTGAGGGTGGTCTGTCCGGCGGCGTTGTTGGCGGCATTGTGGGTGGTTTACCGTCAGCACCACCACCACCACCACCACCACCAGCTGCACCTATCCGTGTCGGTGGAAACATTCGGCCGCCTACAAAAGTGCGTGACGTGGCGCCGATTTATCCGCCCATTGCGCAATCCGCGCGAGTGCAGGGTATCGTTATTATCGAAGCAATAATTGGAGCTGATGGGCGTGTCCAGGATGCGACTGTTTTGCGCGGTATTCCGTTGCTGAATCCTGCGGCGCTTCTAGCTGTGAACCAATGGGAGTTCACCCCGACGCTACTTAATGGTGTGCCGGTGCCGGTTATCATGACAGTAACCGTAAACTTTACGCTGGCAGGTTAATGTGAATCAGAGTGAGATGCGTGCGGCATACAGTAGCCACACAATAAGTGAACTAACTTAGAACGGGAGGCAGGGCAATGGAAGGTGGCATGAATTTAGTCGAAATGTGGTCGCAGATGGGCTTCGTGGCCAAGGGTATCGGGTACATATTGTTTATTATGTCTTTCTGGTCGGTTGGCGTAGCTGTTGAGCGCATTTTCACGTACAAAAAGGCTAAGGACCAGTCCAAGCTGTTTGCTCCCCAAGTAGCCAAGCACCTTAAAGAGGGGCGCTTGAAGGAAGCGATCGCCGTTGGGAACAAGAAGGAATATAAATACAGCCACCTGGCAAAGGTCGTCGGGGCTGGATTATCCGAATATCAGTTTCAGACGGAAGGTGGCGGTGGTCTCGGACGAGAGGACTTGCTGGACACCGTTCGTCGGGCGATTCAGCGTTCTTCCGCGTTGACACAAAGTGATCTAAAAAAAGGCGTAGCCTCATTGGCGACGATTGGTTCTACTGCTCCTTTCGTCGGTCTTTTGGGCACAGTCGTTGGTATTATCAACGCATTCGTTGGTATCGCGGCGACGGGTTCTGGTGGTATCGGTGCCGTCTCGGCAGGTATTGCGGAAGCCCTCGTTGAGACCGCCCTTGGGTTGGTCGTGGCGATTCCGGCTGTTTGGTTTTATAACTACTTAACCGGACAAATTGAATATTTTCAGGTTGAGATGGACAACTCATCGTCAGAGCTGATTGACTACTTTATTAAGAAGACTACGTAAATCTGACCATCTGTGTAGTTGAGGGGTCGGGCTGGTATAGTGTGAGTCGACCATGCCCGACTAACGAGAGACACAGGTAGAGCGCGAAGGAGAACGTTTTATGTCAATGGATCTAGGTGGAGCCAAAGCTGGCGTAAAGTCTGACATTAATGTCACGCCACTCGTTGATGTCATGCTTGTTTTGCTGATCATCATGATGCTGATCGCCCCGATGTTACAGAAGGGTGTTGATGTTCGGTTGCCACAGGCTTCCAACACCGTTGACAAGCCAGAAACATCAGGGCAAACCATCCTGTCGATTACAGCCGACAGGCGCTTCTATATAAATTCAGTCGAGGTGGCTGAGAATGAGTTGTTAAGTAGGGTTAATACAGCGATTGAAGATGCGGGTGGTGAAAAGGTCGTTTTGATCAAGGGTGATGAGGATGCGCCCTATTCAAGCATCATGCAGGCCATGGACGAGTTGCGACGCGTGGGCATTGAGGATGTGGGTCTCATTGTTGATCGTCGGCTTGGGTCTGGAATGGCGGGAGGGCAGTAATGGCTAGAAGTGATAAAGACTTTGTAGCAACAAAAGAGCTGGTAGCCAGTTGTGACATGAATGTCACACCGATGATCGACGTACTGCTCGTGCTGCTTATCATTTTCATGGCGGCCCTTCCTCTGACCCAAAAAGGCGTTGATATTAACCTTCCGGCCGAGACTCGAGCCGCTCAGCAATCTCGTCCTGATACCAGCCAGATTGTGTTGGAATACACCGCCGATCGTCGCATGTCTGTGAACAAACAAGATGTGACCCCGCGTGATCTAGCTGGTCGACTGCGTAATATTTTCGAGCAGCGAAAGGATAAGACCATGTTCATCGCTGCGGATGGACGGTTGCGCTATGGTGAGATCGTTGAAGTCATCGATGCCGCTAAGGGCGCTGGAGTTACGAAGGTCGGTATTGTCACGGAAGGTATGCGCCGGGCCGCTGGCGTCGGTGGTGGAAACTAACCCAACCTTCGGTTATCGCCGTTCTCCTGGTACAGCAAGGGGATTCACGCTCACTGCTATAAATTCTACGACGACGTGAGTTCATTCTGTTCGATTCCATACTAAATTTTACTTGCCCACTCTACCAGTGGCGTCTTGTTGTATCGTATCTAGAGGGTCTGCTGACAGTGGCTGCCTGAGTTTTCCACAAATAGGGAGCAACCATCACTAATGTTTACACGGAAACTAATTGAATGGTTCAACGGCACCTTGAGGAAGTTGCCGTCACGGCGTGCGATGAGTGTTATTGCACTGTTGTTCATCGGTGTCCTGTTTGGAGGTTTGCTCTTTGTTGATGAAGAGTACGGCATTCGTTATGAGATGCAGATTGGTGGCGGTCGAGCATTAGTCATTGCCGAAGACCGATCTTTCTTCCAGTCCAGTCGTCTTGCTCTGCAAGAGGTTTTGCGCTCTACAAGGTCAACGCTGATTGCTGTAAGTGATGAAATCACGTGGAAGATGGGGCGTTCGGTTGAGCAGTCATGGATTCAGGAAACGAATCTGCTCAATCTTCGAATTCGATCGACGGCGTCTGGAGAACTGAGAAACGTGACTCGAGCCGTCGGAGGCACCCATGTTGGTGCTCTTGCTGAGCTGACCAGTGAAGAGTTCGTTCTCGTGACGCGCAGTGGCATGGTCCTTGTTTACGATGAGGCCAGCCTGGCCATCACTCGACGTATCGAACTGGACGGTATTACTGCGACCGGTGATCCTGGAACTGGCATTCGCGACGTGAAGCTGATATCCACGACTGACACCACCGCACGCTACTTTGCCACGCACGCTATTGCAGACACAGAACCCTATAACTGCACTCGCATCGCACTCATTGCCTTCACGGTGCCAATGGTTGGTGGGGCTGGGGGTGAACAGGGAACCAGTGTGCCAGAGCAGCTCTGGGCAGATGATGAGTGTGTCCCGGCAACTATGGCCCGCAATGGGACACTCTCTGGCCGACTCTGGTTGGATGGGGATGTGGAGGAGGGCACGTTGTACCTCGCCGTTGGTGATGTGTCAGTGGAGCATCCTGACGGATCAATATTTGGCACACTATCAGTATTCAGTGTTCGCGATGGCAAGTTGGTTCTGGAAACAGAAACGCTTGAAACAGATCTAAGTCCAGCAATACTGGATCAAGATAGCGTGATGAGCGTGGAAGCCAATCCGCAGGATGTTCCTTGGCTTGTGAGTAAGGGATTTCGAAATCCAGCCGGTTTAGCTATTGCTGGCGGACATACGTATATTGCAAACCAGGGCCCAAAAGGTGGAGACAGCCTGAATCTCGCGGCTCAGGGGACGGACTTTGGCTGGCCTCTGGTGTCCTATGGAACGGAGTACACGTTGAGTGGGTATCCCTCACCAGGGAACAACTCAGTAGGTGAGTTCGATGCCCCCAGCTATGTCTGGTTGCCGTCACCAGCGATTTCTGACATGGACGTAAATCGAACAGCGTCACTTGACAGTTGGTTTAACGAGGCAGACGTTGGAGATCTCCTGCTCACGTCCCTGAAGGGTAGGCATTTATATCGTTGTCGGACATCCGCTGCAACGGGTGAGGTGGTGTATTGCGAAACCATTTATATCGGTGAACGACTTCGTGATGTCTTATCCACTCGGAGCGCCTTGATACTCCTAGCGGATAGAGGCCATCTCTATCGGATTATTAGGAATTAAGCGGAGAAACTGTTTACAGCAAGCAAAAAAAACGAGCCACCCCCGAAAGGGAGGTGGCTCGTTTTTCTTAAAGAGGGAATAGGTTGAGAACTGTTAGCCGGCGACTCCTGCTGCGCGCTCTTTCCTGATTTCGTCAGCAGCGTCACGAAGTGCATCAGCTTCAGCAATTAACGCATCTTGCTCTTCTTGGTTCGTTGTCACGTTGGCCTGCATACGGAGCAGAATATTCTTGTAGACCATCGCCTCCATGTAATCATCTTTGAGGTCAAGGGATTTATCAATCGCCACTAGGCCATCGAGGACGTACTGTGCCTTTTCCTCCTCTGACAGATTGAAATCTCGAAATGCCTTTTCCCAGTAGTAGGTCGAGATTGTGTAATAGGCCTCAGGGTTGTTGGGCTCACGAGTTGCACGCTCATCTAACGCAATCATCGTTTGCTCAAAGTCACCTTGTCGGTTGTAGTACCCCGCAAGCTGGAGATACACAGATGCGTCTTCCGGCCTCATATTCCGAGCACTGACAAGAGTGTCTTCAGCCATGTCATACAGGCCAGAGTCTTCATACAACTTAGCGAGTGCGAAGTAGTTCGTCGTTTCCTCAGGATTTAACTCAATCATCCTGCGTACAATCGGTTCGGCTTGACCAGGGTCATTCAGTTTATCAATGCCATAGGATGCCACGAGGTATTCCATAGACAACTGTTTCATGCGTGGATCTTCAATCCGATCAGCTGCTAGTTGGTAGTTCTCGACGGCCTTGATTAGAAGCGCGTCATTTTCGGGCTCTCCCTTCCTGCTCGGCCGATACATATTGTCGTAGCTATTTCCAAGGTAAAAGTACGCTAGCACTAGTTCCGGGGCCTGTTCAAAAGCGCCCTCGTCGGCTAAGGTTAGTTCGTATTCGTGCGCTGCCCGCTCATATTCTTGAGCCTGATATAACCCGTTAGCTGTTTTGAAGCTCTTCTTGGCATTTAACATGCTGTACCAATTACAGCCAGCAAGTGATGCACTTAGGCCAGCGATCATCACCAGCTGAAAAATCCTCGTCCATCGCGTATCCATGAATTCCCCCTTCGACTGCTGTCTTCGATTACCCTCAACAATACAAGAAAAATTAGTATAGTTAACCTAAAAACGACCCGTCAAGCATGCTATTCGTGTCTGGCCATAATTGCCCTTTGGGGCAGGGTCTTTTTGAGCATCTGAGTATCGTACCAGTAATCGTGACCGGTTTCGCCTGCCCTCTGCAATGATGGCATAATGACGGGCAGAATGAGAGTAATTACGTCGTATCTTATTGCATAGAAAACGTTTTTCATGATCCAATTCGAAGATCTCATCGCAAGGGTTCGACTTGACAATCCCGAGGCTGACCTTGATCTCCTGCGTCGCGCCTACGAATTTTCTGCTGATGAGCATAAAGGTCAGGTTCGAGATTCTGGTGACCCCTATTTAGTGCACCCATTGGAAGTCGCTAATCTCCTCGTCGAGATGCATCTTGATGTTGTTGCGATTGCCGCGGGCCTTTTACATGACGTCGTTGAAGATACCCTCACCACCGTCGAGCGGATTGAAGAACTGTTTGGGACGGAGATTGCACAAGTCGTCGCAGGTGTCACAAAACTTGGTGCCATCCCGTTTTCTTCTAGCGAAGAGCGACAGGCAGAAAATCTTCGCAAGATGTTGTTGGCCATGGTGGATGACATTCGCGTAATTCTCGTGAAATTGGCTGATCGAATGGACAATATGCGAACCCTCAATCACCTACCTGAGGAGCGTCGTATTCGTATCGCACAAGAAACGCGAGACATTTATGCTCCGATCGCTAACCGTCTCGGGATGAGTAAAGTCAGGAATGAGTTAGAGGAACTGGCATTCTGCTACCTTGAGCCAAAACCCTACGAATCGCTGAAGGAAAGAGTTGAAGATCGTCGCCGTGCTGATGAGGGAACCATTGAAGAACTCAAGAGAACGATCGAGACTAAGCTCAACGACGCACAAATTCCATTTGCCAAACTGGAAGGACGGACTAAACGTCTGTACAGCATCCATCAAAAACTGAAACGACAACGAATCGATTTGGGCCAGGTATATGACTTAGTTGCTTTGCGCTTAATTACACATAGTGTCAAAGATTGTTATGCGTCACTTGGAATCATTCACCATACTTGGTCGCTTGTGCCTGGTCGCATTAAGGATTTTATTGCGATGCCACGGCACAACGGTTATCAGTCATTGCACACTTCAGTGGTAAGTGAGCGCGGTTTTGTGTTTGAGGTGCAAATTCGTACCAAAGAAATGCATCGGATCGCTGAGGAAGGCATTGCTGCCCATTGGAAATATAAGGAAGGTCGAACTGGTGCAAATCCTGATGAGCAATACTTTCTATGGCTTCGCCAGATGATCGAATCGCAACAAGAGATTCGAGACCCTCAAGAGTTCATGCAAAATTTAAAAGTAGACCTCTATCCAGAAGAGGTTTATTCGTTTACTCCACGTGGCGAAGTGAAAGCTCTACCACGTGGTGCCACGGTCCTTGACTTTGCTTACGCGATCCACACGGATGTCGGACATCAGTGCCTCAGCGCTCGCCTGAACGGTAAGATGGTGCCACTGCGTACAAAATTGCGGAATGGCGACATCGTTGAAATTCTCACCGACCAGAAACGTCAACCAAGCCGTGACTGGTTATCGTTTGTTGTAACTTCACGTGCACGGAACAAGATTCGCCACTTTATCCATGCCGAAGAAAAATCTAAAGCTTCAGAACTTGGACAAACATTGCTTGAACGTGAAGCGCGACGGTTTGACGTCAACTTTAAATCTAGCTTGCAGAATGATGCCATGAAGACAGTGGCAGGTGCTTTCGGCATGCAGAAAATCGATGATGTGTTTACCGCAGTTGGGTATGGCAAGGTGTCGGCCCATCAAGTGTTAAGCAAGCTGATACCTCAGGATCAACTTCGTGAGAAGGAGGTATGGCCGGTCACCTCGGTTGTCAAACGGGTATTTGGGTCTGGTAAAGAGCACATCGCAGTTCCCGGGTTTGACGATCACATGGTCTTTCGAGCTAGATGCTGCAATCCTATCCGTGGTGAGCAAATTGTTGGCTACATTACCCGCGGAAAGGGTATTTCCGTGCACTCGTCATCATGTCAGAACGTGATGAATCTCCTGTACGATCCGGAACGCCGGATTGATGTCGATTGGGGTGCCCCGCCGAAAGATTCCGAACCGTACATTGTTAAAATTGCCGTACAGGTTAAAGATCGTCAAGGAATATTGGCCGATGTTAGTTCACGAATCGCCCGGATCGACACGAATATCAAAGATGTAGAAGCCAGTTCCATAGAGGACCAACAGGCACTTATCAGCGTTACAGTCGAAATTCGTGATCTCCGACACCTAGAGCGTGTTTTTAAGTCTGTTCGAAAGGTGACAGGAGTGGTGGATGTGGAACGAACAATTCCCTAAACGAGCGTTAGCCTTTTAGGAAAGAAGCGCGACCGCGTCGATTTCAACGCGAGCTTGCATAGGCAGTGCTGCGGCCTGGACACACGCGCGAGCTGGTGCCGGGTTTTCAAAATAGCTTCCGTATACTTCGTTCACTGCTGCGAAGTCGTTCATATCAGCAAGAAAGATTGTCGTTCGGACCACGTTGTCAAATGATGCTCCAGCCGCAGTGAGAACTGCACGGAGATTCGACATGACACGGTGAGTTTGTTCGGCTATACCGCCGTCTACTAATTTTCCTGTCGCAGGATCTAAAGGAGTCTGACCTGAGAGAAACAGCAATTGACCTGCTGCGATTGCTTGGGAGTATGGTCCGATGGCCTGTGGGGCTTTGTCGGTTGTAATTGGCTTTCGCATGCTCGTGATTATGCAGCTTTGACGATTTTATTCGAACGAATACATCGGGTGCAGACCCGCAGACGTTTTATTCCGCCGTTGATAACGACGCGAACAGCCTGGATGTTCGCTTGGAACCGTCTAGGGGTGACGTTATGTGCGTGACTGACATTTCGTCCAAATGCCGGACCCTTTCCGCAAATTTGACATCGCTTTGCCATCTCGATAACTCCCCACACGGGCCTATTCTTGATGCCCGCTTTCTTGACTATTCAACTTCTTAGTATATCACGTGTATTTTCTGTTGGAGGGTGTTGACTTCCCACGAGCAGGAAGCTTTTTAGGTCATGATCCTGGAATAATTAACCTAGAGGGTTCACCGCTCGAATCCTGACCCGATTCTTGGGCCGCTGGTTTAGATTTTGCTGCCAAATCTTGAACCACCCGTTGGATTAACTCAAGGTAATCCGTGTCAGTGCCGGCTAATGCTTCTTTAGCCTGTCTGGCTGCCTGTTCGGTGCGCCGAAGTGCTATAACAATGTCTTTGTCGATCGGCACTTTAGTATCATCACGCTGCTTGTCGAGTGCCACTTTGAGTTCACTTTCTAGGCGCTGAGCGGGCAGGGATGTGGCTTTGTGATGATAGATAATACCTTTTCTTTCGGTTTCTAGAGTCTTCGCAAGTGCGGCGACTGCATCCGCCACGTCCACATCATACAAGGGAGGGAGTGCCGTTGGGCGATATTGGTCAATAAGACTCTGTAGAAAAAAGAACAGTTGATGTTGTCGGGGGCTTAAATCACGAATTAGTGGAATTAGCAGGCGTGCTTCACGGCGTTGCCTTCGCTGAATAATGGCTGGTGGATGAGTTCGAGCTGAGGCAAGGTACCCACAGTCAGGCGGGCAGTTAATTGTTGTCAGACGCTTGGTACCGCAACAGTGAGAACAGATGGCTTTACCGAGTGCCGGACATGCTCGACGACCCCTACGGTGCTCACAGGATGGACAGGTGTTCGCTGGCATTGGAATGACGTTAGCGTGGCACACTCAACTTCATTGGGTCAACTGAGAGTATTATGCAGAGGCTGGCAATACAGATAATTTACCGAAACGAAAGCTTCCTGAAACATCTGAGCATTAATGTAAACCAGGAAGTTGCGGGTTTCTTACACTCCTGCTCTTAATTACCCTGTCTGGCATTTTTTTAGGAAAAATTGTAAAAAATTGGACTGTTTACGTTAAAGGTGAGCCTCTTTTTGCCGATGAATTTAATGTGAGAAACCAGAAGTGCGTTTGTGTCGTCTATAACCTCAGACGGATTAGATAGCCTGAAAGATGGACGGATGTGTATTTATCGTGTAAAGTCATGTGTTTTGTTTAGTTAAGAGGAAACGCCCTTGGGCTAGCGCCTTGCCAAGCAAGGTGGATATCCCTTGGCTGCTAGTGCGAATTGGCACTTGAGACTTAAAGCATGGCGTTTCTAGGGTGAAGCTGAGTAGTTCGTGGTTGCATGAAGGAGTGTAAGTTTGATGGTGAGAACGAAAATAAGTGGAAATCGGTATGAGGAATTGAGGCGGATCCTGCAAGACAGGCGCCGTGAGATTATGGGCGAAGTCATTGACAGAATGCGTGACGTCCGTACTGAAGGTAATGGTGCTGTCATGCAAGGCGTTCTCGATGACGTCGAGACTTCAGAAGCTGATATTCAGGGTGAAATTGAGTTCGCCCTAATTCAAATGAAGGCCGAAACGCTCACGCAAATTGACAATGCGCTAGCCCGACTAGAACAGGAAGCCTATGGGTACTGTTTTGAGTGCGGCGGTGAAATTACTGAGCAGAGGTTACGAGCGCTTCCGTTTGCGGTTCGATGTAAAGACTGCGAAGAGTTGAACGAGATAGCCGAACGGCGTGATCACGATATGACTCAAAGTCACGGTGAATTCTCGTTGAAAACATTTATTGAATCGTCGAATTGATGTGTTGCGCTGGTGATTTCTAGGGATTGGTGCCAGCGTGGGTCGGGTTGAGGTGTCCTCAGGCCCGAAGGGCCACGGAGAGTCGCAGATGAGCGATCAACCTGAACTCAAGACCGTTAATGAATTATTCGGTAGCACGCAAGAATCAGAGATTCCGTCAGAAGTTTCTGTGCTACCGCTTCGCGATACTGTCCTCTTCCCCAATTCATTTATTCCACTTGCGGTTGCACGTGAAAGCTCCGTTCGACTCGTCGAGGATGCCGTGAATGACGGTTCACTGATTGGTGTGTTCACCCAGCGTGATGCCTCAACTGAAGAGCCTAGTCAAGACGACCTGTATCAAGTTGGCACGGCGACCCATATTCACAAGATGTTTAAGTTGCCTGATGGTAGCTTGCGTCTAATTGTCCAGGGTCTGTCACGATTACGTCTGGTTAGTCTGACGACCGCGCATCCTTACCTTAAGGCAAAGGTCGAGTCTGCAGCGGAGTTGGTAACCGAGCGCGATCATCTAGAACTTGATGCGTTGCAACGCAACATTAAGACCAACTTTCAACAGGTCGTGTCATTGTCTCCTCTGTTATCCGATGATTTACAAACACTCTCTACCAATGTTGATGAGCCTGGAAAGCTGACCGATTTTATAGCCTCGAGCTTGACAACGCTTACCACTGCGGTCAAGCAAGAAGTGTTAGAGACTCTTGATGTACATGCACGTATCGATGTGTTGAATAGGATCTTGATTAAAGAACTCGAAGTTCTGGAATTGGGTTCAAAAATCCAATCACAGGTGCAATCTGAGGTTGGGAAGAACCAGCGCGACTATTTTCTTCGTGAACAAATGAAAGCCATCCAAAAAGAATTAGGAGAAGGTGACGATCAGGCAAAGGAAATAGAAGAACTTCGTGCCAAGATTGATGCCGTTGGCATGCCAGACTCTGTTCACAAGGAAGCGATCCGTGAACTTGATCGCTTATCGAAAATGCCAGTTGCTGCAGCCGAATATACAGTCTCACGCACTTATTTGGATTGGCTTGTTGCGCTTCCTTGGGATAAACGTACAGAAGAGATTATTGATCTTAAGCGTACGAAATCTGTGCTCGACAATGACCATTCTGACCTTGAAAAAGCGAAAGATCGAATTCTTGAATATCTTGCAGTTCGTAAACTCAATAAAGACGTCAAGGGTCCAATTTTGTGTTTTGTTGGGCCGCCTGGTGTAGGGAAGACTTCGCTGGCGAAATCTATCGCCGCATCTCTCGATCGAAAATTTGTCCGAGTATCCCTTGGGGGCATGCGTGATGAGGCAGAGATTCGAGGCCATCGGAGAACTTACATTGGTGCACTGCCTGGTCAGATTATGCAGGGACTAAGAAGAGTAGAATCCAAGAATCCTGTGTTTATCCTCGACGAGATCGACAAACTGGGAAGCGATTTCAGAGGCGATCCCGCTTCGGCGCTGCTTGAAGTGTTAGACCCAGAACAGAACAATACTTTTCGTGATCATTATTTGGACGTGCCGTTTGATCTGTCCGAAGTGCTATTTCTTACGACGGCTAACGTGCTGGATCCAGTGGCACCAGCGTTACGTGATCGGATGGAAGTACTTGAATTGCCTGGCTACACTGAAGAAGAAAAGCTCACGATCGCACAAGAACATCTTGTCGATAAACAGGTCCTCAATCATGGTTTGACGTCTGAGAAAATCACGTTCGAAGAAGCTGCTTTACGCGCAGTAATCCGTGGGTATACCCGTGAAGCTGGTGTGCGGAACCTTGAGCGGGAAATAGGAGCATTATGTCGTAAGGTCGCACGACGGTGGGCAGAAGGTAACGAGATGCCCGTTTCAATCACGCCGAAAGTCGTAGTCGAGATGCTGGGCGCACCACGATTTCATGATGAGGAAGTCTCAAATCGCACTAAGGATCCCGGTGTGGCTGTTGGCTTAGCATGGACACCAGCTGGTGGCGAGGTGCTGTTTGTAGAGGCAACGCTGATGTCTGGTAAGGGAGAATTGACGTTGACCGGTCAGTTGGGAGACGTGATGCGAGAATCTGCAAAAACAGCGTTGTCATGGTTTCGTGCCAATGCCGGTCCTTACGGTGTTGATCCGAATTTTTATGAAAACAGTTCACTTCATGTGCACGTGCCCTCTGGGGCTGTTCCGAAAGACGGTCCTTCTGCTGGTGTGACCATGGCGACGGCTGTTGCCTCAAGGTTGACAAATCGGTCAGTACGAGCCGACTTGGCCATGACAGGGGAGATCACGCTATCTGGAAACGTTCTTCCTGTTGGTGGTATTAAAGAAAAAGTGCTGGCTGCTAGGCGACTAGGTATTACGCGCGTGATCGTGCCCCAGTTGAATGAGAAGAATATTAAGGAAGACTTGACAGAAGAACTACGGAACGAAATGACGATTCATTATGTCTCTACCATTGAGGAAATTTTAGAGATGGCCCTTATGCCAGAAGCGTCGACTGTGCCTGCCACTTCCACAAAAGAGACCGAACAACTGAAGAAATTGTCGTAGCTGTTACAAACGCTGATTAAGGCGGTGAGGTAGGTTGCTTCAGCGTTGTGAGCACAAAATTCACATCCTCGGGTAGTGGGGTGCGAAATTCCATGCGTGTCCCATCACGAGGATGAGTGAAAGCTAGGCTTTCTGCGTGAAGAAACGGGCGATCAAGTTGTCCAATAACGCGCAGATGGTGAGGCAGATGGCGACGTTTACCTCCGTAGAGTGAGTCAGCAACGACAGGATGTCCAATGGCCTTCATATGAACTCGAATCTGATGGGTACGCCCCGTCGTGATAGCTACACGGACTAGCGTGACACCTTTGAATGGTTCCGCCGAGATGATTTTGGTGATCGCAGTTCGTACACGGCGTCCCCGAATCGACATCCGTTTGCGCTGCACACTGTCTCGGCCGATTGGCAACTCGATCCGTTTACCCGCCTGCACTTGACCCCACACAAGCGCTAGATACTCTTTCTTAATCTCACGGTCACGAAATTGACGACTCAATTCTCGATGCGCCTGGTCGTGCTTGGCGACAACCATAACGCCGGACGTACCCCGGTCTAAACGGTGTACGATGCCAGGTCGTTCTTCGCCTCCTACACCACTTAAATCCGTAACATGATGCAGTAAGGCATTAACCAAGGTTCCGTCTGTGTGCCCAGCTGATGGATGAACAACCATGCCGGCTGGTTTATCAACGACGACGATGTCAGGATCTTCGTGGATAATCGTAATCGGTAGGGCTTCTGCTTTCGGGATTGCTTTAACTGTGGGAGGCACCGTGAGCAGCACGGTTGCCCCTTGTTGCACTGCAGAACTCGATTTCACCACCTTACCATTTATCTGGGCGCGTCCCTGTTTGATCAGTCGCTGGATTTGAGCACGAGAAAATGTTGGTAGCAATGCAGCGAGCACAAGGTCAACTCTGTCATTGGCGTAATCATCAGGTACTGGCAACTCAAGAACGTATTGGCTAGTCGACATTTCACCCAATAAATCGTTTCTCACAGGATAAATGGAATCTTCACCTGCCGAAACGTAAAGTTTTACGCTGTTTGGGTACGACGTCCTCTTGTGGAAGGGATGTCTGGCCTATTTGTTCTGAATAGATAGAACAGCATCAGGCTACCAAGTGGAACGAGCAACGTCGCAATAAATTGCGACGTGGACAGAAGATCGAACACCATACCTCTTGGATCTCCACGGTAAAACTCAATCACAAATCTTGAGAGACCATACAAAACGATGTACAACCAGAATGTGCGCCCGGCAAATCTCGGTCCTCTTCGTTCAGTGCCGATTAGGATGAGTAAGATAGTAAGCTCCGCAAACGATTCATAGAGTTGTGTCGGGTGCAGAAGGGTGTTCAGGGGAGTCCCAACATTGGCTGCCGCCAACGTATTTGTAAAGGTGATGCCCCAAGGCAGATCGGTGGGACTACCGTAACAGCAACCGGCCATTAAACACCCCAGGCGTCCCACTGCATGGCCAAGTGCAATTCCAGGCGCGAATGCGTCACACACGTTCCAAGTGTTCATTCGGTGTTTTTTGAGGAACCAGAAAGCAACGATCACCGATACAAGTAAACCCCCGTAAAACACTCCACCTGATCTAATCAATGATAAGAATTGAGCTGAACTACTTGTGTAGTAGTCAAAATCTACAATCAACAGCATCGCCTTCGCGCCGACGAGGGCACTAATAATAATGTAGATGCCAAGGTCCATCATTTTATTGGCATCTAAGCCTCGACTTTGAGATCGAACTAGTGCGAGTTTTAGGCCGACAAGATAAGCGGCGGCCAGAAGGACACCATAGGAATAAATTGTGATCGGGCCCAACTCAAGCAATCTTGGAAACATGTCACTCCGATTCTACTGTGTCTAATAGCAGTAATACCGCACCAATGGTAATTGTAGCGTCTGCAATGTTGAACACCCAGAAATGATATGTTCCCCAAAAGACATCAATAAAGTCTGTTACATATCCAGTGCTGGCTCGGTCAATGAGATTACCGATTGCCCCTCCAACGATGAGCGCAAATCCTATCCGTGCAAAAGTCCCTTGCGGCTTTGTGTTGTAGGCGTACAAGGTCAGCACCACAAGTGCTAGGAGCGCGACACCGATCATTATTGATGTTTTGAACGGAAAATCGACTGCATTCAGAAAACCGAACGCCGCACCGGTATTACGAACGTGAGTGATGTTCAAGAATCCTGGAATCAAATTGACACTGTTATGGAGAGGTATCAGTTGATGCACGAAGAGTTTTGTTGCGTAATCAAGCAGTATCGTGCTCGCGACTATAATGAACGAAATAAGTTTGAAATGCTGAAACAATTGGCTGAATACTGACCAGCGAGTAGGCTTGAGAATGTTGCTTACCATTGGTTTAGGGGCACGTTACTGGTTTTTTAACATTTCCACACATCGAGTACATAAGCCTTCTACTTTGGGTGTGACTGCGACGTTTGACACGTAGCGCCAACAACGTTCACAGCGTGTTCCTTCGGCTCGTTCGACCTGCAATTGAAACGCTTCACCAAAAACTTGGCCAGCTGGAACGTCATCATTGCTTTTAGTGACTTCAAGATTAGCGTCAGATTCAAGTCGAACTTGTGCAATGAATAATGTATCGAGCACTTCACGATATTGTTCTAGCAGTGCCAATGTCTCTCCACCTGCGGTCACATGGACCAAAGCTTCCAACGACGTACCAACAACTTTTTGTTTTCGAAGCTTTTCGATTTCGACGTTGGCAACTTCCCGCATCTTGATTAGACGATGCCAACGGTCGATGAGTTGCTGGTCATGCCATTGTCCAAAGTTTTCTTGGAAATCAGCCAGATGTACGGAGCTGCTTCGCTGGCCTGGTAGGACACACCAGTAATCGTCAGCAGTGACTGGCAGAATTGGTGCAATGAGGCGAGCGATTCCGTCGGCGATGTGATAGATGGCAGTCTGCGTCGAGCGGCGCGCCGGATGGTTATTACTGTATGTATAAAGTAAGTCCTTAGAGATATCGATATAAAAGGCACTGACATCAACTGTGAGAAAGGTATTAAGTGTGTGAAAAATTGTCTGATAATCGTATCGAGAATAGGCTTCAGTAATCTTGCCGGCCGTATCAGCGTACCTAGCTAACGCGTACCGATCAATTTCCCGCAATTGCTTTGTCGCAACGAGGTCCGTCTCGGGGTCGAAGTCTGAGAGATTACCTGCCAAAATACGTAGCGTGTTGCGGATCTTACGGTAGGCTTCGACAATTCTCGCAAGGATTTCTTCACCAATGCGCATGTCTTCACGGTAGTCAACAGCTGCCACCCACAGCCGAAGAATTTCAGCTCCGCTCTGTTCGATCACCACTTGTGGTGCAATGTTGTTTCCAAGGGACTTGGACATCTTTCTTCCATCCTCAGCAACAACAAATCCATGCGTAATGACTTGTTCGTACGGGGCCGCGTCTCTGGTTCCAAGTCCGACGAGCAGTGAGCTATGAAACCATCCACGGTACTGATCACTACCTTCTAGATATGCAGTAGCCGGCCATCCAAGGTCGCGTTGTTCAAGTACGGCTTCGTGACTTGACCCTGAGTCAAACCAGACGTCGAGAATGTCACGTTCACGTTTAAATTCTTGCCCTCCACAACCCGTGCATTTCAGATTCGATGGCAAGAATTCCTTAAGGTCTCGTTCGTACCAGGCGTCTGCACCGTAACGCTCGAAGACACTTGCTGCGGATTCAATGAGTTCGGTTGTCAGAGTAGCCTCATTGCAAGCGGTGCAATATAACGCTGGAATGGGTACACCCCAGGACCGCTGGCGTGAAATGCACCAATCAGGTCTGGCGGCCAGCATGTTGTGAATTCGGTCTTGGCCCCAGTTTGGAAACCATTGCACTTTAGAGACAGCATCAAGTGCACGGGTACGCAGTTCCCGTGTTTCCATCGCAATGAACCATTGCGGGGTCGCCAAAAAAATTACGGGCGTATGACATCGCCAACAATGAGGATACGAGTGTTCAAATGTATCCCGATGCCAAAGGCGATCTTTCGCTGCTAAAGCTTCTTCAATTTTTCCATTTGCCTCGAAGACTTGTAGGCCGGCAAACAACTCGACGTCGTCAGTGAAATGTCCAGTGGGATCAACTGGGGCATAGGTTGGGAGTTTGTATCGCACACCAGTGTTGAAGTCGTCTGCACCGTGCCCTGGAGCAGTATGTACAACCCCAGTGCCCTGCTCAAGGGTCACGTATTCGCCAAGAACCCCGACTGATTCGCGATCATAGAGAGGATGTTGAAATTGAAGACCTTCAAGATGACGACCTTTGATGGTCACAAGACGTTTCGTTAGTGATCGGCCGATCTCATTACTGATTCTCTCTGCAAGACTGTCAGCTACAAGGACCGCGGTACCGTCCATATCGTAAATCCCGTAGTCGAAATTAGGGTGAAACGCTAGCGCAAGATTTGAGGGAATGGTCCATGGCGTTGTCGTCCAAATAAGTGCCGACAGGGTTTGACCTGCGAGCGCTGGTAGGCGAGTTGTTAAGGTGGCGGAGCTTTCTTCCGTAAGTGGAAACTCCACATAGATCGATGGAGAGGTGTGTTGGCTGTACTCAACTTCCGCATCTGCCAGAGCGGTTCGACAGTGAGTACACCAATGTACTGGTTTCTTGCCTCGATAAACCATATCCTTTTCGACAAAACGACCGAGAGCGCGCACGATGGCCGCTTGGTATGGGTATGCCATCGTCAAATATGGTTCTGACCACGTACCTAGGACGCCAAGTCGTTTAAATTCTTCACGCTGGAGATTCACGTAGTTCTCAGCATACTTACGGCAAGCTCTACGAATATCGGCCACACTCATACTGCGCTTCTTGGAACCCAGCTCACGATCTACGTTGAGCTCAATTGGTAGACCATGACAGTCCCAGCCTGGAACGTAGGGACTATCGAATCCAGCCATCGTTTTCGATTTGACGATAAAGTCCTTCAAAATTTTGTTTAAAGCCGTTCCAATGTGAATGTGGCCATTTGCATATGGTGGGCCATCGTGAAGGACAAATCTGGGCGCGCCGGCTCGGCGAGCTCTAATCTGCTCGTAGAGTTTCATCGAATCCCAGCGTGCAATTGCGGCCGGTTCAGCAGTCTGCAAGCTGGCTTTCATCGAAAAGGCAGTCTTAGGCAGGTTAAGTGTCGATTTCCAATTCGGCATTAGACGTTTCGTCGAGAATAGTGATTGTCGCCCAGACAGTTGACCGGGGAACTTCCGTATACTTATTCATTGTAGTGCAAGTTACGCGTCTCATTACGCAGTTGACCAACACTCGACTTGTATAATGCTCCTGTGACTAGAAGTATTGACAGCAACAGATTTCTAAGAGGCAACTACGGTCTCAGTTAAGACTCCGTGAGGGTGGAACCGATGGAATATCAAGATTTAACATCACTAGAAGAATTTCGATCGGTGGTGGAATTGGAAAAGCAGGTTTGGGAATACACGGACGCGGAGGATGTTGTGCCTGTTCCCATTCTAGCGGTGAACGTTAAACGCGGGGGCATACTGATTGGAGCGTTTGATGAAAGTCGAGAAATGGTGGGATTCGTTTATTCGTTGCCCGGGGTCCGCCGCGGTCAGTTAACGCAGTGGTCCCACATGCTTGGAGTCATTGAACATCACCGCAGTGCAGGAATTGGAAAAGAGTTGAAGTTCCAGCAGCGAGCACGCGCATTACAAATGGGGGTTGATCTAATCGAGTGGACATTCGATCCCTTGCAAGCGATGAACGCCCATCTGAATTTTTGCAAGCTGGGTGTTATTGTTTCGGAATACAAAGAGAATATTTATGGGGAATCCAGTAGTCCTCTGCATTCTGGCACGCCAACAGATCGCCTGATCGCTGAATGGTGGGTCAGGACCGATCGGGTGGAGCAGTTAGTCGCTGGCAGCGAGCGACCTGCGAATTCCAAAGCAGCTGTAGTGCCTAATGAATTCCTAAATGAAACGGAAGTTGTCGACGGATGGTTAGCCTGTAAGGATGTGAATCTCCAGTCTGGTTCGACTGAACTCCATTTGGAGATTCCAAGAGACTTCAGCAATATGCAGGTTCAAGTGCCTGAACTGGCGAAACATTGGAGGATGACCGTTCGAGAACTGTTCAAAACCTACTTCAGTCAGGGTTATTTGGCGGTTGACTTCGTTCTCGATCGAGTTGCAGGTCGAGGTTGGTATGTACTACGACGATCTGAAGAACGGTAAGGCCGCGCTTCTCAGCTAGCCTGGAGGCCAAGTGAGCGAACGTCCGCCAAGTAAGTGCAAGTGGATGTGAAACACCGTCTGACCTGCGCCCTGATTACAATTGAATACCGTACGATATCCGGCGCTAGAGATCCCGCGATCTCTAGCAATCATGGCTGCCCGCCTGGTCATTTCGCCAACGAGCCCGTCGTCGTCCTTGCGAAGATCATTTAATGTTGCAATATGTTGGCGTGGAACGATAAGCACATGCGTTGGCGCTTGTGGATTAATGTCGTCGAATACCACAAGTCGACTGTCTTGGTAGACGAAAGTCGTGGGTAATTCACCAGCAATAATTCGACAGAACAGGCATTCAGGGCTAGTTGTGTTTGGCATAAAGATTATCGTCGGCGGAGAACAGCAACCCGTGGAAGCTTCTGGAGATCATGGACAACGTTGACCAGTTCAAGATTCTCATGCTCCTTTGTGAGTGCTTTAACTCCGTTCAGCTGACCAAAGCCAAACTCAAAAAACAGCCAACCTTGTTTTGCCAACTTGATTTCACTTTGGGCAAGGAGTGCTCGAAATCCTTCCAGGCCGTCCATGCCGCCGTTTAGTGCTACCTCGGGTTCATAATTTCGAATTTCCAACTGAAGGTCCGTAAGATGATTCGTCGGAATATATGGCGGATTGGAGACAACGACATCGATTGACTCTTCCACACCAGCTAGAAAACTGGTATGACGGCACTCAATGCGATCCGCCAGGTCGTTCTTGGCGACGTTCCTCTTTGCGATCTCAATAGCAGCACTCGACACATCGGTGGCTAGAATCTGAGCATTTGGAAATTCAGTTGCCAGTGAAACAGCTAGACATCCACTTCCTGTTCCGACATCTACAATTCGAAGGGAAGCTGTGCGATCCGGGTTTGTATCGAGGACAGTCTTTACAATGATTTCGGTCTCTGGCCGAGGAATCAGAACTGCTTCGGAGACGTCGAATTGAAGACTCCAGAATTCTCTAGTACCAGTTATAAAAGCAAGTGGCTCACGACGCTCACGACGAGCTATCAGGTTTTCAAAGCAAGAATCAAATGAGAGATGCGGCACGTCGTGACGGTGGGAGAAATAATACGCCCGATTCCATCCGAGTGCGTGTCGGGCAAGGACTTCGGCGTCAATGCCGGCGTTGCCTATTTCAATACCAGCGTGTTCCAAGCGTGAGCGTGCAGCTACGACATGTTCATGAATTGTCATTAGTCCGTAGCCAGGGTTTCCGCATCTTTAAGTTTTTCTGCTTGGTAATACGTAGTTGTGGCATTGATGATTTCAGCGAGGTCTCCGTCCAAAATATTCGTAAGTTGATGCGTCGTAAAATTGATGCGATGGTCGGTGATCCGACTTTGAGGAAAATTATATGTTCGGATTTTTTCTGATCGTTCTCCGGTCCCTACTTGACTGCGGCGATCCTTGGCGATAGCCGCCTGCTGTTGCTGAAGCTCAAGTTCATAGAGTCTGGCGCGCAGCACTTTCATTGCCTTAGCTTTATTCTTAATCTGGGATTTTTCATCTTGTTGGGATACCACCATTCCAGTGGGGAGATGTGTGATCCGCACCGCCGAGTAAGTGGTATTGACACTTTGGCCACCTGGACCACTTGAACAAAATGTGTCGATACGCAAATCTTTGGAGTCAATCTGAATATCTACTTCTTCTGCTTCCGGAAGTACTGCGACTGTTGCGGTGGAGGTGTGAATGCGACCACTTGCTTCCGTTGCTGGGACCCTTTGTACCCGATGCACGCCACTCTCATACTTTAATTGACTGTACACGCGACGGCCTTCAATAAGTACAATCACTTCCTTCAGCCCACCCACACCCGTGTCATTAGCCGAAAGAACATCCAGGCGCCAGCCTTGACCTTCTGCATATTTCCCGTACATCCGGTAGAGATCCGAAGCAAACAGCCCCGCTTCATCACCGCCAGTACCAGCTCGAATCTCCAAAACCACGTTTTTCTCATCGTTCGGATCTTTTGGAATCAGTAGCGTTTTAATCTGTTCCAGAAGTGTTTCCTGACGAGATTTGAGTGTCTGTAGTTCCTGTTGTGCAAGCTGCTGCATTTCGTCATCACTTGTGTTAGTTAATTCCTCAGCCTGTGCGATTTCTTTGGCTACGTCCTTGTATTGACGAAATCGTTCAATCAATGGTTGGATTTCGGCCAGAGCTTTTACGTGCATTCGGTAAGTCTTAGCGTCAGCTTGCACTTTCGGTTCGCTAAGAAGCGCCGTTAGGGAATCGTACCGCTCTTCAATTTCGGTCAGCTTGTCAAACATGGTTAAAATCTCGTTGAGTTGAGCAACGAGGAGCTTTTACATTGCGCTCTGGCCACCTGAAACAGGGGGCAGAAACGCAACCTCATCACCGTCATTTAATACGACATCCATACGCGCGTACTCTGCATTCACGGCACTCGACAACGACTCACCGTATACTTCTAGACCAGGAAAATCAGTGATTAAATTATCCCAAAGCATACGGACCGTTGTTCCAATTGGTGCTTCTCGTTCTATTTCGTTAGTCCCAACGATATCGCAGAGTCTAGCGAACAAATGAACCTTTATGCGCATGCTCGTCGAAACGCCTCGGCCTTTGCCTCTTCATCATGAGGATCGGCGGTGGCACCCTCTATCCAAACGTCTCCACCCTCAAAGAACTCATGTTTCCATATCGGTGCAATTTGTTTAATGCGCTCGATGCTGTACCGGCAAGCTGCAAATGCGTCGACACGATGTGGTGAGCATGTCACAATTGCAACGCTAGCTTGGCCAACTTCTAGGCGACCGATTCGATGGTGAATTCCTAGCCGAATCGCTGGCCACCGTTCAGCAACTTCTGCACCGATTCTGGCGAAGGCTCGCACCGCCAACGGTTCATAAGCTTCGTATTCTAGCCGCAGTACACGACGACCAAGGTTTTCGCCGCGGACTACACCTAGGAATGTCGCAATCGCTCCAGTTTGTAGTGACTTACCCTCGCCACTCGGCTTACTAGCTGCAGTCGAAACAGCGTCCATAAGTGCGATGAGGTTAAGTTCGACTGTCGTAATCAAAAACAACGACGGAACCATATTTTCAAGTATAGCTTATCAACTTCGCCAAAAATGATTCACTGGGCCATGTCCCTGGCCGGACGTTCACTTCTGTGGAAGCCCAAGATAGAAGGCGAAGCTAGACTGGCTTCCTAGCCAGACAAACTATTGAACTTCCTATAGGAAGGTCTATTAGACGCAAAACTCCTGCCTCGATAGTGAGCATAAGTGAAAGCAATCCATTCAATGGTGCGGACGGCACTCGAAAGTCGGATTTACTTTCCAGACCGCGTAACCGCTGCAACAGTCTAGCTGCGAGCATTGGTAAAAAGATCGAGGCGTTCGTGTGGGTGATTCTTTCTACCCGAAAACCCGCTCGCTCAAGTGCTCTACGGAGCCGAGCACGTGAGTACCGGCGACGCTCTCCGACGAAACGCGAATGATTCCCTGTGAGCATGTTCATGGCCGGAACATTGACAATTATTACCCCTCCCGGGCGCACGAGACGATACATCTCATTAATGGCAGCCTGCTCCCTTCCATCTTCGAGGCAATACAAGACATCGAAGGAGGTCGCCACATCGAAGCTGTTGTCAGGGAAAGGTGCTTGTGTGGCCGAGGCGCACGCGACTCGGTTGTGTCCCGCTTCTCGAGCGAAAGTGATGCCGGTCCATGCAAGGTCGAAGCCGAACGATCGGCCATATCTTTTAAGAATCGTCAAATTTGCACCCGTACCGCAACCACAGTCAAGAATACGAGGTCGGGAGACGCCTTTTGTAGCTTCTGTAAGGAAGGGCTTCACAAACAGACGAAAGCCGCGGTACCAGAAATGCCTACGCTCCGCTTGGTGTGTCGCTCTTAGTAAATCATCCACACAACGGCTAGGCTGTTCCGTATTACACATTTAGCGGAACCGGAACCTTAAACGGGCTCATCGGTGGGCTTGTGCCACATAACGTTACTTCCCCGGCCAAGCGGTAAGCCGTGTCGGATAGTCTGTGCCACGTATTCCTTCGCTCGCGCAACGGATTGCTGGATTGGGTAACCTAGTACCAAGTTTGCGGCAATTGCAGCACCAAATGTGCATCCGGTGCCATGGGTATTAGTGCATGTCAGTCTTGGTCCAGCGAATTCAGTGAACTCCTTGCCGTCATAGAGTAGGTCAATAGCTTCCGGAGTATCGAGGTGTCCACCTTTAACGACTACAGTGGCTGGTCCGAGGGCGTGAATGCGGCGAGCCGCTTCACGGGCACTCTCTAATGATGAAACAGTAATTCCTGCCAGAATGGCTGCTTCTATTGCATTTGGTGTTACAACCGCAGCGTAAGGAAGTAAATTTTCTTTAACCGCAACCACTGCATCATCATCCAAAAGACGGTTCCCAGTTTTTGCTAGCATGACAGGATCAACGACAACGTTCTTGATATTCAATTTGGCTACTATAGCTGCAACGGTTTTGACGATTTGGCGTGTCGAAAGCATCCCTATTTTGATCGCATCCACTTGAAAGTCCTCAACTACTGCTTTAATCTGCGCAGTCACAATTTTAGGCGTGAGCACTACCATGTCACTTAGGGCAAGAGTGTTCTGTGCTGTAATGGCGGTGATGGCACTCGTTCCATACACGCCATGAGCCGAAAAAGTCTTGAGATCGGCTTGGATCCCGGCTCCAGCACCAGAATCACTGCCGGCAATTGTGAGAGCGGTTCTCATACGTTACAATTCCAGAATGCCTAATCTTTGGATGTCAAACATCCTAACTCGAATGGATATCCCTCGCGCTATGGTAACGAATATTACTGCCGCCCATCAGCCTATCACTGCCATACGGTGGGCCACTGTTTTTCTGTTTGTGGCGCTCACTGCAGCAACTTCACAAATCAGTTTGCCACTGCCTTTCACACCCGTGCCAATGACGATACAACCGATGATCGTGCTGCTAAGTGGTGCCGTGCTCGGTGCACGTTTGGGTGCTAGCTGTCAGTTGCTTTACTTGGCCATCGGGATTGCTGGGCTACCGGCATTCGCGGCAAGTCCGTTGCTCATGCCAGGTCTGGGACGACTGCTCGGTCCGACAGCCGGTTACCTCATGAGTTATCCGATAGCCGCTCTAGCGGTAGGAGCTCTCGTTGAACGAGGGTTCAACCAATACTTTCTAACCCGGTTCATCTCGATGGGTGTCGGACTCTGCCTGATCTTTGCGGGTGGTGTAACTTGGTTAACCTGGAGTCCATGGACTCAGATGAGTTTTGGTACGGCGCTAGGGTTTGGGTTTTACCCATTTGTGCTTGTGGATCTAATCAAGCTTGGCTTCGCGGCTGCGATTCTGCCTGTGCTAACTCGGATGATCGGGAATTCGAGCGTCCGACGTTAAGGGACCGTGTGCACAGAGATGACTTGGTTTTTTTCGACATCTTGAACGCACGAGTGTAATTGAAAGTAGGGAGACTGATAGATGGTAATCAAGACAGTTGCTGGCCTGGTTCTATTGATGGCATCAATAGTGACGTTAGCTTGCGAATCAAAGGCGCCTAGCGTTTCCCCAGTCGAGATTACCGCGCTAATAGGGCAGATGCGTGACATGGCGTGGGCCGAAGAAGTTACGCAGGCTCAGGTGCTGATCGAGCAACAACGCAGCCATCACGATCAGGCATCAACGGGATGGCTTGTGGCTGCTTCTTGGCTCGGGCGTGGGGCCAGTTTCGCGGAGCAGTGGGATATAGCCGAGCAATATGCACGTGAGGCGTACGACGGGAGTGTTGTCTTACTCAGCGATCGAGCGTTGGATGCAGAATCTCAACTTCCCACTGCGCTGGGAGCCGGGATAGAAGTGCTCAGTCGAGCGCTGAATGCAAAGGGAGATCGGGCGGGTGCGTTGGAATTCCTACGTGGTGCACATGAGAGTTACAAAGGAAGCAGCCTTGAGACGCGTATCCAGAAGAACGTTTTATTGCTCAGTCTGAAGGGGCAACCTTTCCCTTCACTCGATGTTGAACATTATCTCGGCGAATCGACATCGGTCGCTTCAGAAAATCTAGAAGGCAAGGTCGTTGTGGCATTCTTCTGGGCCCATTGGTGTCCAGATTGTAAGCAGCAGTTGCCAATTTTAGAGCAGTTACATGCACAGTACGGTGAACAAAAGCTTGCGATTATTGGGCCGACACAGCTTTATGGCTATATGTCACGAGGCCAGGACGCTACACCCGAACAAGAGCTCGAGTATCTACAAGGGGCGTACCAAGAGCGATTTCCGATTCCAACTTGGATGAGTGTGCCGGTGAGCCACCAGAACTTTCTCGATTTTGGTGTGAGCACGACCCCGACCCTGATCATTATTGACAGAGAAGGGATTGTACAACTGTATAACCCAGGGACGTTGCCATACGAGGAATTATCAGCGTACGTGGAGCGCTTGTTGGCTACATAGGGTGGTGGGACGAGAGAAAACTTTGTGGACGCCATCTTGGTTGCCGTCGGCTACGATAGATCGATGTTCGCGATAATGGTCGTGAAATAAGTCTTATGTTGCCGCACTTCTATAACAGCATCCTTCAGCTAATAGTCCAGACGGCTACGGACTTACCGCCAGACGTCCGAGCCGCAATATCTGGAGCTATTACCGCTGAACCGACCGACACTCGCTCAGGACAGGCCCTCAATATTATTGCGACGAACATCGATCAAGCTGCTGAGAATGAAGGAGCAATTTGTCAAGATACTGGGATGCCGACTTTCGAGGTTCGTGTACCTGTTGGCGTGAATCAAATCGAATTACGGCAACAGATTAAAGATGCAATCGTTGAAGCGACTCGACTGGGAAAGCTTCGGCCAAATTCCGTTGACTCCATTACAGGAAAGAATTCAGGGAACAACCTCGGACCTGGTACTCCGATTGTGCATTTCGAGCAATGGGAGTCTCCGAATATCGAAGTCCGCTTATTGTTAAAAGGTGGGGGTTGTGAAAACACGAACGCGCAGTATGCGTTGCCGTGCAACTTGTCACATTTAGGTCAAGCTGATCGCACATTAGAGGGCGTACGTAAATGTATCCTGCACGCCGTCTGGCATGCGCAAGGCAAAGGCTGCAGTCCAGGAGCGGTGGGGGTGTGCGTTGGCGGTGATCGCACCTCGGGATACCTGCATGCAAAGGAGCAGTTGTTCCGGAAGCTAGATGACACAAATTCGGATACCCACCTTGCAGATTTAGAACAATCCATCATGACAACAGTTAACGATCTTGGGATCGGGACGATGGGATTTAGCGGGAATGTGTCCTTGATTGGGTGCAAGATTGGCGCGCTCAATCGTTTGCCGGCAAGTTTTTTTGTTTCAGTCGCGTACGATTGCTGGGCGTTTCGACGTTTAGGTCTCATCTTGGATGGTGAGACCGGCATGATTCGTGAATGGATGTATCGAGATCCGGCTCAACCAACGGTTCCGATGGTGGCGGACGGTCATGGAAACTCGATTTTGACTGGACGTGAAACCGTTCTACATCCTCCGCTTGACGATGCAACCATTCGAGGGCTGCATGTCGGTGATGTAGTGCTGATTACTGGCAGGATGTACACCGGACGGGATCAAGTTCATGCGTATTTGATGGAACACGACCCCCCAGTCGATCTGCAGGGTTCTGCTTTATATCACTGTGGTCCAGTGGTTGTAAGGGATGGCGATCGCTGGAAGATCACCGCGGCTGGGCCTACGACCAGCATTCGCGAGGAACCCTACCAAGGTGAAATCCTGAGACGATACGGTGTTAAGGCTGTGATTGGCAAAGGTGGCATGGGGGATAAAACGCTGGCTGCTCTTAAGGAGACCGGCGCGGTTTATCTCAATGCGATAGGGGGCGCTGCTCAGTTCTATGCCCGTACGATCGAGCAGGTTGATGGCGTATCGTTGCTGGACTTTGGGACGCCTGAAGCCATGTGGCATCTTCATGTTCGAGAGTTTCCTGCGATTGTTACAATGGATGCTCATGGTGCTAGCCTACATCATGAGATCGAAGCCGCGTCTGGCCATCAACTCGCCGGTCTGGGAAGCTAACAAAGTCGGCGTCTGTTGCTGACCTGCTGCAATTTCAACCGCTTGAAGCAAAGGCTACCAGCCGGTTATAATTTACTGTAAAGGTAGGAGGGCCTATTCATATGTCGAACGTAGTGAATGTCACCGCTAGTGCAGCATCAAAGATTCAGGCGATCATGGCTGAGGAAAAAAAGGAAAATGCCGGGTTGCGTGTTTTTGTCCAGGGTGGAGGCTGTTCAGGTTTTCAGTATGGCTTGATGATCGAGGAAGGGGCAGTCGACCCAGATTCAGACCGCGTGTTTGAATCAAATGGCGTTAAATTATTCGTTGATCCTATTAGTATTCGCTATCTCACGGGAGCCGAAGTTGACTTCGTCGATAACTTGACCGGTGGCGGTTTCACTATCAAGAATCCGAACGCCAAGTCCACATGCGGTTGCGGTTCGTCCTTCAGCGCCTAATGTTCACTTGCGGGGAAGTTAACCGTGATTGAAGCCCGCGAAGCCTACCTTAGCCGTCTTCGTCCCGCTGGTAGTAAACGATCGAAAAAGCGGGACTTGATTGTGGATGTCTTCCTGGGCCAAGAAGGGCACCTGAGTGCCGATGACTTGGTTGACATTGTTCGACGTGAAGACCCTCAGATAGGTCGAGCCACTGTATATCGAACCTTGCAGTGGATGGTTGATGCGGGTATTGCACGGAAAGTCGATTTTGGTGAAGGTCGTGCCCGCTTTGAGCATTCCTACCGTCATCCTCGGCATTTTCACCTCATCTGCAGTTCTTGTAACCACTCATTGGAATTTTTGAGTTCGGACATCGAGCAACTTATCGAAGAGGTCACAGTCGCTCGAAACTTTTCTAGTGATAAGAGCGTATTGCAGATCTATGGATTGTGTGAAAAGTGTAAGAGTGGACAAACGTCAGCAACTGAGGAACCGGCCACCGAATCGCTATTCGCACGAGATGCCTTGCGTATCGCACTAGCAACTGAGCGCAGTGGCCTTGATTTTTATACACGCGCGGCCAAGATTGCGAAAGATTCTCGAGCTCGACGTGTGTTTAAAGAATTAGCCGAAGAGGAACATGAGCATCTGTCGACCCTAGAGTCCCGCTATAAAGAACTCATCGAGAAGGAACCTCAACTGGAAACGCGTCCAACATTTTTATTTTTTAAGGGTGCCTCAAGGGGTCTATTTGCGGTGGGAGCAGAGGAATTGAGAAAGACAGGCGTGGATGACAAGAAAGCCCTGATGATTGGAATCAAATGCGAACGGGCTTCGCATCGATTCTTTAAACGCTATGGCGAGCGGTTTGAGGACTCGGAGGGCAAGCAAATCTTTCTTGAGTTTGCTGACGAAGAAAAGACCCATCTGAATTTACTCATGCGGGAATATCGCGCACTTGTGAAAAAGCAAAAAAAACCTGCTGGTCGAATTCGAGAATCTCAGAAGCGAGTACGTCGTGCAAGCGTCTGAGGATCGATAATGCGACAGTTTTCCTGTCGTGCCCTTCCACACGCGTCAATTTTGGACATGTTCAACCCTTGATCGACCTCCACCTGCACACGACTGCGTCGGATGGATTTTATTCGCCTTCTGAACTCGTACAGCGGGCGAATAAGGCTAAGCTCCGCACGATCAGTGTCACAGACCACGACACCATGGCTGGCGTGAGTGACGTGATTGCAGCGTCCGCAGCATACGGCATCACAGTCCTTCCTGGTGTTGAGATTACAGCGGTGTGGCAAGGTCTAGACATCCACTTGCTCGGTTATTTTCTCGATGAGGCTCCGGTTGGATTTCAACAGTTTCTCTCGACGTCCCGCCAAGCGCGATGGGAGCGTATTCAGACAATTGTGGAACGTCTCGGTCGGCTCGGCATGCATATTAGTACGGATAGCATCCTAAGCCAGCAGACAGACCCGCTTGGAGCGCTTGGTCGACCCCATGTCGCTCGCGCACTCATCGAGGCTGGACACGTCAAAACAATTCGAGAGGCCTTTGACCGCTGGCTCGCTGCTGGTCAGCCCGCATTCGTGCCACGACACAGTCCATCACCCCGTTCAGTCATTGAGATGGTCGCAGCTGCCGGCGGGGTGGTTTCGTTGGCTCATCCTGGCTTATTGAAATCTCCCCATGAGTGCCTCTTAAGTTTGGTAGCTGATGGCCTTGGCGCGATTGAGGTCTTCCATAGTCGGCACAATCATTCGACCCAACTCAAGTTTCTCGATCAGGCACGCACCTTCGATCTCGCAGTGACTGGTGGGTCAGATTTCCATGGTCATAAAGATGGCCGAAGTGTCAGGCTTGGCCGGTTTGGATTACCAAGAGACCACTTTTCAATTTTGCAGGAACGCCTAGTGCTTGCTCGCAAGGTGGCAACGAGGTGATTTTCGGTATCGGTGTTTATTGCGCAAGTTGATATGATCAAGTGATGGCAGCTGCATTGGTTACCGCAATGTTGTTATCGATTGGCGGACTCATCTTGAGTGCGCTATTTGGCTATAGTGCTGCCGATTCGGATGGTGTAGCTCGTCACGTCAGCCTCGCTATCTTTATCACGATGGTGACTTTGTTGACTCATTCGATGGCAATGTTCTATCTGATTGGGAAAGGCAAAGCCATTCGTGAAGCTGTAACTGAAAATGCATTGCCGCAAAAGTTTGTGGCCGAAGTGTCGCGTGTGCGGCGGCCAGTATTTTCAATCGGTACGCTTGCTATTGGTATCACGACGGTTGCGGCTCTCATAGGTGTGACCGTTGATACGCATGCCTTGCCCGTTTGGCTCCATTCGGTGCTGGCTTACCTGGCCATCGGTGCCAATCTTGCAACGTTACGCGTGGCAATTACCGCTTTCACCACGAGTTCACGGATCGTGGATGAAGTAAATCGCTTGCTTGGAGACTAAGGGTCTTTCCATGGGTGATGTGGCAGCCTGATGAATCAAATGAATGTTCCCGGCGTATGAGTCATACGCTCTTGCTTTTTGATATCGACGGCACGCTAATATTGTCAGGCGGGGCAGGGTTACGCGCTCTAAATCAGACTTTTCACGAACTGTTTCAGGTTCAGGATGCCTTCGCTGGTATTACAACTGCTGGTCGGACCGATGGCGAGATTATTGATGAGGCTCTTAGGAAGAGCCAGATCACATCTACCAAAGCCGTGCTTGTGGAGATTCAGCGGAGATATGAAGGCCGATTCGCAGAAGAAATTCAATTGCCAGGTCCGCGGAAAGGCATCATGCCAGGCGTTGAGGATCTCTTAAAGTTCTTATCTGTTCGGCGAAACGTTACTCTTGGATTGCTAACGGGCAACTTTCAGTCGACCGCAAAAATCAAGCTCGACTATTTTGGGTTAAGTCATTATTTTTTGTGCGGAGCCTATGGCAGTGATGCTCTTCACCGGAACGCTCTCGTTGACATTGCCAAGCAACGCGCAAAACTGCTTGGCATCGAAATTTTATCTGCCAGAGATATATTGATCGTGGGGGATACTCCGCTCGACGTAGCTTGCGCCAGAGCCGCTGGGTCAAAAATGGCCGCAGTCGCTACTGGACAGTTCGATGTGGTTGCACTTGAAAAGGCTGGTGCAGAAATTGCGTTGGAGGACCTAAGGGACCGCCAGCCATTCCTCGAACTGCTGGAAGAGCCTTAAGAGTGCCAATTCTCCATGCCATTGTTAGTGGCACCCAAATGACCAGTGCGATAATTGGTGGCCTCTATAAACAGACCACCAATTACCTAACTAGATGATTTTACTGGCAACTGTTATTCGACGGTGAACGT
>Ga0315336_1001359_pt1 | contig 48615 bp, 38 predicted proteins | sample ASW5metaG_FD_204512 | JGI IMG/M metagenome (GOLD analysis project Ga0315336, IMG submission 204512) | Ammonia-oxidizing marine archaeal communities from Monterey Bay, California, United States - ASW #5 | ecosystem: Environmental > Aquatic > Marine > Intertidal zone | place: USA: California...
AAAGGGTGCCCTGGAGAGGACTCGAACCTCCACGCCCTAATGGACACTAGCTCCTGAAGCTAGCGCGTCTACCAATTCCGCCACCAGGGCAGGTGACACACGGTATTTCCAGTATTCCCGCGTCAATCGGGCCGAATGGTACGAATAAGGGCCGCTCTATTCAACCTGCCCCCCCTTATTTACCTCCGATTCACACGTACCGTAGTGATCGATGGCTATTTTCCAATACCCAAACCGGCTGTCGCCTCATCGAAACCCATCTACCCCGACCATTATGAAGCTCGGATTCAATCTGATTTGCTTGCTGCTCTTTTTCGCCGCAGGAATTGCTAACGCCCAGGATGCGCCTGCTCCCTCGATCGAAGCCACCTTCATCGAGACTGCTCCTCGAGTAGATGGTAATCTGGACGATGCGGTTTGGACCGACGTCCCATCCATGTCAGGCTTTGTTCAGCGTTGGCCCGAAGAAGGCGCTGCCCCGACGGAAGACAGTTGGGCGAAAGTCGCGTACGATCAAGACTATCTGTATTTCGCATTTCGATTTGCAGACAAAGAAGCACACCTGATTCGTGCTAAGAACATGGAACGCGGAGGACGAAATGACCGCGACGATCACGCTTACATTGGCATCGATACATTTTTGGATGGCCGAAATGCATTTCTCTTCGAAATGAATGCACTCGGTACCCAGGACGACGCGTTGATCGCCGATGAGCACATGACGATTGATTCGTATAGCTGGGATGCCGTTTTCTCCAGTGAAACCGTAATCGATGAGAATGGCTGGTATATGGAGGTTCGCATTCCTTTCCGCCAACTGCGTTTTCCCGAGGGAGATGACCTGACATTTGGCCTCTTCATGCGCCGAACCGTTAATCGGAAGAATGAAATCCAGAACTGGCCTCTGATTCCCCTCTCCTACGGTACTGGCTATTCCGACGATCTAACGACCGTCTCTCGCTACGGACGCCTCACCGGTATTAAGAACATTCGTCGCGGAAAGAATATCGAGTTCAAGCCGTATTTCATTTCTGGTGCGCAGAAAGTGAGACCGGATCTAAGTGTGGAAGCAACCGAATCCGACAACAGCTTCGATGCGGGATTTGATCTCAAGTATGGTGTCACTTCCAACCTGACACTCGACTTTACCATGAACACGGATTTCGCTCAGGTCGAGGCAGATAACACGCAGCTGAACCTCACGCGATTCAGCCTCTTCTTCCCTGAGAAACGTGAGTTCTTTTTGGAGCGTTCTGGAATTTTCGAGCACGGCAGCTCGCGACGCACGCAAACGTTTTTCTCACGACGCATCGGGTTAACGGAATCGATATTGGCGGGTGGCCGCCTCACGGGACAGATTGGCCGCTTTAATATTGGTGTTTTAAACATCGAAACGGGCCCCGATGTAGGCACGATTGGCGAAAAATTGGGCAGAATATTCGGCGAGGAATCGGCTAACAATGCTGTCGCGCGAATTCAGACCAACTTTGGCGCACGAGGATCTGCAGGAGTCATTTTTACCAATTATGAGCGCGGAGATTCTTGGAATCGAGCTCTCGGAGTAGATATAGCACAGCGATTCGGCTCGGCCAGCAGTGTTTCGGCTTGGTACACGGACGTGCGAGACGCAAATTCAGATCTGAATGATGTTGCAGGACATGTTGGCATCAATTACCGCGATGATATTTATGGCGCCAGTCTAGATTACACGAGTGTTGGCGAAAACTACAATCCTGCTCTGGGATTCGTTCGCCGTCGTGACATGAGGCAGTATATCAATACGGTCACGTATAGTCCGTATCTCGAAAAAGGGCCGTTTCGCCAGATGACGTTCCACTCGATGCACATTCTGACAAATGGACAGGACAATGATCTGCAGTCCTGGTCAGTTAATACAAGCCTCGGGTTCACTTCACGAGAGCGAGATCAAATCAGAATATCAACTTCGAGGGAATTCGATCGCCTCACGAGAACCTTCAATATCCGCCCGGACGCTCAAATCGTAGCCGATGATTATGAGTTTTCCGATGTAGGCGTCACCCTGATTTCCGATCCAGGCCGGAAGTTTTCTGGAACAATGCGCGCTACCACCGGTGGGTTTTACGGTGGCGATCGTACTGATTGGAGCCTGTCTGCCGGATTCCGACAGTCCAAGCACCTCACTCTAGGCGGCGGCGTGAGCAGAAGCAACATTGACCTGCCGGTTGCGAATGGAAAGTTTAGTGCGACTACAGCATCTGTGGACATTCTGGCAAGCGTTAGCCGCAAGCTCTTCGCGAAAGCCCTTATTCAGTATGACAACTTTTCTCGCGACGTAAACGCAAACATCCGCATAGATTGGATTCACACACCTGGATCCGACCTGTTTCTGGTTTTCAACACGTCCTATCACGTGACGGGAGACAACGAATTGTTGTTCGACCCAAGAGCAGATTATGTGCTTAATTCGGCAGTTGGTGTGGCGAAGTTGACTTATTTGGTATTGTTGTAGCGTAACACGAGAAGAAATCCTACGTTTTGAGGGTATTCGGTGGCCACATCGGATACCCTCATTTTTATTGCGCTGTCCTCACCATCTAGTTCTGAAGAATGAAAAAGACGTTACTGCTTGGTATTTCGACATTTATTTGCGCTGGTGTTTTTGCACAGTCAACACCACAAAGGCCCGAAATAACGGCCGTATTCGCTGAAACAGCTCCTCAGATAGATGGTGTATTGGACGATGATATATGGCAATTAATCGAGCCCACCACCTCGTTTGTTCAGCGATGGCCTGAAGAAGGAGCAACGCCAACGGAAGACAGTGAACTGCGTATTGCGTTCAACGAAGACTTCCTCTATTTCGGCCTGACATTTCTCGATAAGAACCCCGAAGAGATTCGCGCCAATATCTTTGAGCGCGGCGGTCGTCTGGATAAAGATGATGTGGTCCGAATTGGAATCGACACCTACAACGACAAACGAAATGCCTACGTTTTTGAGATTAACTCGCTGGGAGCTCAGGACGATGCCACGATAACGGACGAGTCCATGACACTGGACGACTGGAGTTGGGATGCCGTTTTTTATTCTGAGACCGTGATTGATGAAAAGGGATGGTCTCTCGAGGTAGCAATTCCATTCAGGCAGATTCGTTTTAGCAAAGATGACGTTCTGGAGATGGGTGTTGCGGTCGAACGAACCATCAATCGAAAGAACGAGAAAGCAATATTCCCTTTTATACCGCTCTCCTTTCAGGGTGGCTGGATTAACGTTTCTCAGTACGCGACGCTCAAAGGACTTCAGGGCCTACGACGTGGACGAAACATCGAAATCAAACCGTACATCATCACTGGCGCCCAGGAAGTACGAGAAGACCTGGCGTTCGAGAAGACGGAGTCTGACCTGAATCGAGAAATTGGACTCGACGTCAAGTACGGTATAACCTCAAATCTTACCCTCGATCTAACATTCAACACTGATTTTGCTCAGGTTGAAGCAGACAATGTTCAGCTGAATCTGACCCGCTTCAACCTATTTTTCCCTGAAAAACGTGAGTTTTTTCTAGAACGTTCGGGTCTATTTGCACATGGCAATCAGCGTTCGACCCAGACCTTCTTTTCTCGCCGTATTGGCCTGAGTCGAGATATTCTAACCGGTGCTCGCATGACTGGTCAGATCGGACGATTTTCGGTAGGTCTCCTGAATATCGAAACTGGAGACAAGTTGAACCAAGCATTTGGCAAGCGCTCCGATAACAATGCCGTTGCCAGAATTAGAACGGACCTCTTTCCTCGAGCGACTGCCGGAGCAATCTTCACCAATTTCGAGCAAGATGGTAGATATAACAGGGCGTTTGGCGTCGATGCGCAGTATCGATTCTGGAATTCCAGCGAAATAGAAGCCTGGTACACGACCGTAAAAGACACAGACCCAGACCTAGACGATGCTGCGGGACACGCACGTCTTCGAGTACGAAATGACATCTACGGAGCTTCTGCGAGCTACACAAGCGTCGGCAAAAATTATAGTCCGGCTCTAGGATTTGTTTCGCGGAGAGACATGCGGCACTATTCAATAAATGCCACTTACAGTCCATTTATAGAAAGCGACAAGATTCCCGTCCGACAGCTAAGTTTCGAGCCAAGTTATCGCTACATCACGGGACAAGACGGGGAAAAGCAATCCTGGGAAGGGAAGCTTGAAGTCGGCGCCTCATTCGAAAAGCGAGATAGACTGCGATTCGAATTTGAGCGTCAGTTTGACCGATTGACGGGCGATTTTCACATCCGAAGTAACACTGTCATTCCAGCTGGCGACTACACCTTTGATCGATACCGAATCAGTGGAAATACAGATCAGAGTCGACAGACTTATTTTAGCGGCGGTGTTGTTCTAGGCGAATTCTACAATGGAAATCGAACCGATCTCAGCGCCCAGGTTGGATTCAGACAATCGAAGCACTTCAGCATCGAAGCCGGCATCAGCCATCGAATCATTGATCTTGATGCTGATAACGGAAAGTTCGATGCGACCACCATCTCAGCAAACATCCTTGCCGCTCAGGGGCGGAAGTTGTTCGCCAGAGGCTTGATACAGTACGATAATTTCTCTCGCGACGTAAATGCGAACATCCGCATAGATTGGATTCACACGCCAGGAAGTGATCTTTTCATCGTTCTCAACACCTCCTATCACCTCACTGCGGACGACGATATCCTGTTCGATCCTCGTAGGGACATCATCATGAATGACAGAGTCGGGGTGGCCAAAGTCACCTATCTGGTGATGCTATAGCGGCGCTCATCTCGGGTTATAAAAATAATGTCGGGGCGCGAAGCGCCCCGACATTATTACTAGTCCTCCTCCGCTAGCACTCTGGTGAAGATGCCGATCTCTTCTTCGAAGAAATCCATGTCGTCCAGATGTCGCCTGACGTAGCGCCTCACATCCTTGGAGCGAGTCATATCGCCCATCGCATCTCGGTAATGCTTGTTCTTTATGCCCTGGACGTGTAGTTCATTCCCTTCCACGAGTTCAAATCGATAGAAGAACCATTCTCGCTCATCATCATCGCAAACGATGCATTGGACGTTGGAGAATCGGAGCCCTTCTAGCTCTGTCGTGAAAGCACGAATTTGTACTGTTTCCGGATCCGATCCCTCCTCGATCCATTCCAAATAGTACTCGGTGTCATTATATGCCCAGATCGTTATGACCGAGGCCTCTTGCTCGTCGTCCAGAGCCATCCACTCGCCAATCAATTGTTGATCGACTTGTACCTGGTCTGCGTCTCCCAGGGGTACCATGGCTCCTTCACATCCAGCCGTGAAGACTGTTCCGATGAGTATTAGACGTGCAAAGAGATTCTTCATAAGTGGTTAGTCCGCCCTCTCGGGCATTGGTGGTACTTATTCATCTTCTAAGCCGCTTTGCGTCTTTGAAGGGTCACTCATTATGACTCGATTTCACATAACATCACATACATGTTGAAAAGAGTGCAAAGAGGCTTGTCATGACTCGGGAATCATCCTATCTTTGCGCCTGCTTCTACAGAGAAGCATATTCCTCGGTAGCTCAGTGGTAGAGCATGCGGCTGTTAACCGCAGGGTCGTAGGTTCAAATCCTACCCGGGGAGCACTAATCCTCCAGCGTATGATGTTGTCTGACAATACCTTATGCATGGAGGCTTTTTTGTATCTACCCGTCAGATTGAACTGAGCTCTGGCCTCCCTCGCCAAACCTCATGAATACGATAGACGAACTCGAGCGTCTCTGCAGCTAGATATCTTCGCAGAAGGCTCCCTCGGGGCTATTCTTGAGATGAAAGTTCAATCAAATCCCATCGGTTTCCGTAGAGATCAACGAATACAGCCACCGTGCCATAGGGTGCTTCCATCGGATCTCGCACAAACTCAATCCCGGTGGTGCGCATCTCGTTGTAGTCACGCCAGAAATCGTCTGTTTGAAGGAAAAGAAACACCCTCCCTCCTGCTTGGTCGCCGATAAACGATTCTTGAGTGGGAGTCGAAGCGCGTGCAAGCAGAAGCGTAGTTCCGCCAGATCCAGGAGGCGCCACCACGACCCAACGCTTGTCTTGTTCGGGAATGTAAGTGTCTTCCTGAAGCGTGAATTTGAGCTTCTTGGTATAGAACTCGATCGCCTCATCGTAGTCTCGAACTACTAGCGCGATGTGAATAATGGATTGCTTCATTCTCATAATTGCTCCTTGCTGCACGAAAGATTTGAAATCGACCCAAACAAAAGATCAGATCGACAGCTGCCTAGCAGAAGGACGATTTTCGCGAGGTGGAATTGATTGTTCCCCCTACGAGAATCTAGTCGATACCCGACTAGCGTATCCGCACCATCGCTTTTACAGTTGAACGGCCACCCGAAGACAATCGGTATAGATACACGCCTGAAGCTGTCTGTTCACCTGCCTCGTCTGACCCGTCCCAGGTGGCCACGTGATTTCCCATCTGAACTGACTCGTGTAGCAGTGTTTTTATGCTCCTACCAGAGAGATCAACAATATCTAATCGGGCTGTTTCCCCCGACTTGCCGGTTGAAAATGGTATCTGAGTTAAGCTGCTGAATGGATTGGGACTGTTCTGACCCAACGACATACCACTCGGAAGTTCATGTTGTTCTAGAGTTGTACCGAGCTCTGAACACGAACCTTGCTGCTCCATCCCATTCAGAATTCCATCTCCGCATGACCAACCTGTCGTTTGCAAGACGCCCTCCTGGCTGAGTTCGGACAGGGTGGATGATTGCTCAGAAGACAATGCGCTCAGAAGCAAGTCGTTCTCTTCAAACGGATCGAGCAGCAGGTCATACAATTCTTGAGAGCCGTCCTGCATCTCGATCAATTTGTACTGTTCGTTGCGTATGGCGAATCCTTGAATACCTCCCGAGGTGATCTCAGAAAGATTGTAAGGCCTGACTCCTGCGTGCTCGTCGCTCAACAAATCATTGAAGCTGAAACTGTTGTTAACACCGCCGTCGAGTTGGAGCCCTACGATTTCCAGAATTGTCGCATATATATCCATGACGTGGACTGGTGAGTCTTCGGTTTCACCGATGCGGGCAACGCCACTTCCAGTCACGATCATCGGGACGTGTAGTCCACCCTCTCGGAGCGATCCTTTTCCACTGCGAGATGGATACGCCTGAAGAACAGTGTTTGGAGTCCCGTTATCGCCCACGAAAATAATGAGCGTATTTTCGCGTTCTTCTGCTGTCAAAGCACCCATTAATCTTCCGACTTCGTGGTCCACCGATTCGATCATAGCCAGATACAAGTCCAGATCCGTACTCGATTGAGATCTGGTAAAAAGCGAATCTGGTGGAAGATGAAAAGGCGCGTGTGGAGCCTCGTGAGCTACCCATGCCAGCCACGGTGTCGTCTGCTCCCCAATCCATTCAATTGCGGCATCAGTAATGTGAGTCGTCACGTATTCAGTTGACGTTGCGGACTGCCCGTCTTCCGTCCGACTCCAATTGAAATAGTCGCCGATTCCGCCACCAACGCGGCCTACGAAATGGTCTGCACCCTGTTCATTTGGGTGGTCGTTGTTGCTGTTGGGTGCAAGGTGCCATTTGCCGAAGACTGCATCTGCATATTCTCCACCGGTCGCGGATTCCACCGCTTCCAGAATGGTCGTGACTGAATTATCGAGGGTCCCGGGCACCTGAAGTACACCCGTTTTGCTCCCATAAAGGCCGGACATGATCGCTGCCCTCGTTGGAGCGCAGAGAGGATTGGCCCAGGCATTGTTGAAAAACAAGCCAGTATCAGCCAGTGAATCCAGGTTTGGGGTATTCGGCGATTCAGTCCCGATACCGAATCGCCCGAAGGCATCGGCTCCCATGTCATCAGCGATGATGATCAAGATGTTGGGGCGATCGGTCTGAACATGCTCTGACGTCAAGACGAATCCGCAGCACAACACCACGAAGAAAACAACTAAAAACATGCTGGGCGGTATTCGCATAGAGCCGGATCGCTATATTTTTGGGCTGAATGCGGGCTTCGGTTGAGTGCCCGGTAATAGCCGTATACTACCAATAAATTTTCGACCGTCCGCGTTGGAGTAGTGATATAAGTATCATTTTTCTGTCACAGCCCCCTCGCTAGCTTAAGATGACTGATCGACAAATAGCGCGTTTTATTAACAAGAGCGTACGTCGGTACACCGTTCGTTTTCCCCTAGGTGTGGCTCGAAAACTCTCCAATAAGCGGTCATTCTGGGCATTCGGAGTGGGCGCCATGAAAACTGGCACTCATTCCGTCCAGAGAATGCTCAAGAGTTATCGATCCAGACACGAGCCTGAATCGAGAATGTTATTGACATCGGTCTTGGCCCAGCGAAAGGGCCTGCTATCGGAGAAACAGGTGAATCGGATACTTCGCCTCCGGAACATAAATCTCCATCTCGAAATCGAATCGTCGCACCATCTGGGCCCCTTCGTCCCTTCTCTGGTTCAACTTTTTCCAGAATCAAAATTCGTGTTTACAACCCGGGAATGTATTTCCTGGATGGATTCACTACTCAACTTCACGCTCGAAAAAGACCTTTCCAAGAAGGAATTGCAGGCTGCTTTTGGCCGCGGAGTTAGGTTTGATATCGGGCTTTCGTATTCCCCACATGACGGGCCGCTAGAATCGTTAGGCTTCAGGCCGCTTCGCTCCTATTTCAGATATTGGACGGAACATAACCGCACTATCATCTCGAGCGTGCCTGCAGAGAGACTGCTCACGATTAAAATGAGGAATTTACCGAAGAGTGCAGATCATCTGGCACGCTTTTTAGGAATCGATGTCTCCACTATCAGCGTGACCGACTCACACAGATTCAAGACTAAAACAAAGCATCACTTTCTCAACTCCTTGGACCGGCAGTACGTGCTGGACGTGGCGCAAGAGGAATGTGAGCTCGTGCACTCTTCCCTATTTCCAGGTATTTCTATCGAGAACGACCTGAATGCCATCCTCGATTCTTGAGGCTTGGTCAGGAAGAATATCTGCGCTTCCGATTCTGACTTCCTTTCCTGCTGTTTCCCTGACCGCCGCTGCCTTGTCCGTTCTTTCTGCCTCTGGAATTACCCCCAGATCGGCTGGAGTTTGAACGTGACCTTGAACCAAACGACCCGCGCCCGTTATTACTGGCTTTGGCGTGGCTGCGAGGTTCAGCATCCGGTTCGAAACCATCAATGTGTCTGCGCTCAATCTTCGACCCAATCATGCGTTCCGTAGCACGAAGCCAATCCCGGTCTTGCCCTGTTACAAATGTAAACGCAATTCCGTCCATTTCGGAGCGGCCGGTTCGGCCGATTCGGTGGGTGTATGCTTCCGGCGTATTGGGAACGTCGAAATTAATAACATGTGAGACTTTGTTTACGTCAATTCCTCTGGCAGCGATGTCCGTAGCGACCAGAATATCATACGTTCTGTCTCTGAAGCCCCGCATTGCTTTGTCTCGAGCATTTTGAGACATGTTGCCCTGCAGAGCAGCCGCTCGATGTCCATCCTTACTCAATTGCTGAGCCAATCTCTTCGCGCGATGCTTTGTCCGAGTGAAGATGATAGCTGAGTTAAAGTCATCGCCATCAATAATGATTTTAAGGAGCGCCTTTTTACTCCCTTCTGGGATCGAATAAAGGGCGTGATCAATCGTTGAAGCTGGCGCTTTATCGGCAAGTTCTACCACATGAGGATCGTGGAGGATTTCGTTGGCCAAACGGCGAATGTCCTTCGGCATGGTTGCCGAAAACAGCAGGTTTTGACGTCTCTTGGGAAGACGACTCATAATCCGCTTGATATCCGGAAGGAATCCCATGTCGAACATGTGATCCGCTTCGTCAAGTATCAGAATATCGAGCTCATCCAATTTCAGTTTCCCCTGCTGCATCAGATCGAGAACACGACCTGGGCAACCCACAATCACATCTGGACGACGGCGAATGGCCGAAATCTGATTGTTCTGGGAGACGCCACCGTATATGGTGGTGTAGTTGAAGTCGGCGAACTGCGAAAACACTTTGAACTCAGCGGCAATTTGATTTGCCAGTTCGCGTGTCGGAGCAAGGACGAGCGCGCGAATCTCGCGCGTTCTCTGCCGAATGCAATAGTCGATGACTGGGAGTGCGAAGGCAGCGGTCTTACCGGTGCCCGTCTGTGCAAGTCCCAAAACATCTTTCCCTTCGAGCGCAGCAGGCATTGCCTTCGCTTGAATAGGTCGTGGACTTTCATAACCTGCGGCATCAACACCGCGCATGACGTCCTTGTGTAGACCGAACGTAGTAAACCCACGTCCAGTGTTGGAATTTTTAGTAGACATAAAAGACAAAAAGGAATAAAGGTCGCGCCTGGCTATTCGTCCGATTCTGTTTCGAATGCGGTTTTATTCCGAATAGGTATCCTAAAAGCTTGCCAAAAGGCGTAGGATGGCGACGAAGCGATCCGACCCGTACAACAGTGAGGGGAAGGAAAATAATTAAATCGGCTCGACCCCTGAAACGACGTTGAATAATAACGTCGAAAAACACGTTGCTTTAATGGCTGCAATAATGACTGCAACACGAACTGCAATAAATGGGGTCCTGCTGTTTGCCCTGAGAAGGCGAAGTGCCGGATTGGAGGCTCCAATGGAGCCCCACTAGGTAATGTTCCGTGTGAATGTGGTGAAGGCTCCAAATCGTTTCCATAAACGGTTGCGCCCCAATACATTTCGCGGTTCTTAGCCCTCAATCGTGCCATTTAACTGGACATTGATTGAGGACATCTATCAGAATTATCGGCTTTAGAGGCAATATCTGAAGCGTCAGACACCGTGTACTATTCGTTCTTCAGCGCTTTTACCGGATTGGCCTGCGCCGCAGACATGGTCTTCCCGCCGATGGTGATGAAAGCCAGAATCAAGCCCGCCAGCAGCGATAAGGGAAAATACCATAATGCTATTTCCGTTCGAAAAACGAAATTCTGAAGCCAGTCGTTCATCAGGAAATATGCAGCCGGCCATGCGAGGAGATTGGCAACCAAAATCCACTTGCCGAAATCTTTGAAGAGCATCAAGACGATTCCTCCCGCGGAGGCACCGAGGGACTTTCTGATTCCAATCTCTTTGGTCCGCTGGGTTGTCACAAAAGCTGCGAGGCCGAACAGTCCCAGACAAGCAATAAGTATTGCGAGCCCCGAAAAGGCCATCAAGATCTGGCCTACATTTTTCTCTGCCAGGTATTTTTCCTCGAATACCTTGTCAAAGAACTCGTACTCGAATGCCTGACCGTTTGAAATTGCTAACCACTCTGCTTCAATTTCTGCCAACACATTCGTGAAGTTCGCTGAGGCCAAACGAACCGATGTGTTGCGGCCAAACCCGTTATTCCCTTCCAGGCCGTAATACATAAAGCCAAATGGCTTGATGTCGTTTTGAAGTGACTCGACATGAAAATCTTTTACGACACCGACCACTGTCAATTCTTGATCAGAGAACATGGAAGACAACTTTTGCCCGATCGGCTCTTCCAATCCTAACAATGACACGGCGGTTTCGTTTAATACGATCGCCGACTCGTCGCTTGCAATATCTCGGGAGAAATAGCGGCCCTCAGCCATTTCCAGTTCGAATGTTTCTGCAAATCCGGCGTCTGTGAAATTGAGCCAGATCAACTTGTTTTCAGATTCCGGTTGTTCTGACGGCCGAAACATGTTGTCATTACCAATATCTCCGAACAACGATTGGCTGTTTCCTACGGCCAGAACGGAGGATTTTTCCCTGATTCGTTGTTTAAACGCCTCTAGCTTCGGCCCGATGTCATCCGTTTTCTTAACTACAATTACTTGATCGCCAGAAAAGCCCAGATTGGTATTCTGAATGTACTCGAGTTGACCGTATACAACGAGTGAAGCTAAAACCAGCACTGCAGAGATCGAATATTGAAAAACGATTAATCCGTTACGCAGCACAGATTTTGAGCTTCCCGCTGTCCCACTTCCCTTTAGAACCTTTACCGGATTGAAAGATGAAAGGAAAAAAGCTGGGTAGGCACCTGCAACCAGTCCCACAATCAGCGCCAGAATGATGGCAGCCGGCACGACGACCGGATCAGAAAGCAGAGAGAGCTCAATAGCCTTTCCCGTAAAAGTATTCAGGAGAGGCATCGCCAGCTTTACTATGGTTAGAGCTAAACCAACGGCAATAAAGCTCATGACCACGCTATCAGACAAAAACTGGGCAACGAGTTGATTTCGAGACGACCCAACTGCTTTTCTGATGCCCACCTCTTTCGCTTTTCGCGCAGAGATGGCTGTCGAGAGATTGATATAGTTTACACAAGCAATCAGCAGGATGGCGAGACCGATACCGGCAAATAGCCAGATATAAACGATGTTGCCATTTGTCTCGAATTCAGCCCGCAAGTTTGATTTCAGATGGATGTCTTTCAACGGCATGACGATGTAATCAAACTCCGTCCCACTCGCTTTGACTTGCTCGACGGTGATGTTGAAAAGGGCTGCTGCTTCAGGCCACACATTCACATCAACGATGGCAGGCAACTTAGCTTCAAACTCTGCAGCACTCGTATTTTCATCAAGGATGAAATATGTATTGAAATTATTCTGAGTGACCCATGAAGTATTTCTGCTGTTTTCGCGCGTGGCCATCGCAGCGAAAAAGTCGGCATGGAAATGTGAAGCTTCCGGAATATCCTCTACAACACCGGTCACGGTATAGTCGAACCGTCCGTCCATTTGAACTGTTTTTCCAACCGCATCCACCGAACCGAAATACTTCATTGCCATTGACTCAGAGAATACAATCGTATTCGGCTGTGTCAGAGCTAGCGATGGATCGCCCTGAATGAAGGGAATCGTAAAAACACTGAAAACATTCGAGTCAGCCCAGTAGAATCGTTCCTCACTGAAAGCCTTGTTTTCATAACGCAACACGGGAATTCCGCTTTGCGCCATTCTTGTCGCGGCACTTACCTCAGGAAAGTTATCCACTAGGCCCTGAGCAACAGGTGCCGCAACCGTCGCGAAGTTTGACTCCGTTCCATCCAGAAATAGGTGTAGACCTAATCTGTGTATCTGATCTACATTTTCATTGTATTGGTCATAACTCAGCTCTTCTCGTACATATAGCCCGATGAAGATGAAACAGGCGATTCCGAGCGCCAGCCCGCCGACGTTTATAAATGAGAATCCTTTTCGAGTCGAAAGTGACCTTAGAGAGGCCTTCAGGTAATTCTTAAACATGTTCTAGACGAGAGCGCTGGTGTGTTTCGAAAACGGTTGGTGCCGATTCCAAGACGATCACCTGCTTTATGTTGATGCCAAACGGAGCGTCTTCCGACACGCTGCCGGTGGCGAGCATGAACGCACACCCTCGATACGGGGGGCACTCTTCTTTGCACTACACGGTGGGTGAAACCGTTTTGTTACACCGGCCGATTACCGCCTGGTGTTTACCGCTTGCCAACGGGAATAGAATTCCAGATCCCACCTACCATGCTCAGGAGGACCCAATCCCGAGTGTTTCCATCCGCAGAAAGGCGATTCCATGTGAAGGTTTCTGCTTGGTAGATTCAATTGGACGATGCCTACTTCTGAGCTTTCTCTGAACTGAGCTAGCGTTTCGGGGTCATCACTGAAAACAGAGGCGATCAGTCCTTGTGGGACAGCGTTGCAAACTCGAATTGCTTCAGCCGTGTCTTGAACCGACTGAATTATTAGTATTGGGGCAAACGATTCGTTCTGAACCAAATGCGAGTCCAGCGGCAAGCCTCCAATTATTCTAGGTGGCATCCAGCATCCGTCAGGATTCAGATGCTCGGGTAAGGGGCACTCATACCAGATATTAGATGCATCGATTGCAGCTAGTTCGTCGTCCAGTCTCAGCTGGTGATTTTTTGATATCACGGGTCCCAAAAACGTCTCGTTTTGGCTTGGTTCGCCAATTGATAGTGCGCTGACTGACTCTTTCAAATACCCCAAAAACTCCTCCTGGACAGATTCGAGCACAACAACTCTACGAGTTGCCGTGCAGGCTTGTCCAGCATATCCAAACGCGCTACGGGCGATTGCCTCAGAGACTGATTTGAGGTCGCAAGAATCTGAAACAAACGCTGCGTTATTTCCACCCAGTTCCGCTTGAAGTGGCTTCAGCATTGCCCCACATAATGCCGCCACGTCTCGCCCAGTTTTCACGGATCCTGTCACTGTGACTGCGGCGACGCCAGGAGCCGCGATTAGGGTTTTGGCAGTTGCCGCTCCTCCATGAATCAGATTTACCAAGCCCGACGGATAGCCGGCATCGAGTAAGCTCTGTTGCAGCTCGGCACTGGATCTCAAGCAAGGAAGAGCGGGCTTCCAAACGACGCCATTTCCGAGCGTGATCGCAGCAGCAATCTTGGAAGCCGGAAGAAAAATGGGATTATTCCAGGGCGAAATAATGCCTACAACCCCCTGTGGACGACGCCTCGCGGCTGCGATTTGATGTTCAGTTTCCTTCGTAACCAGTTCAAACGTCCCATTTTCAATCGTTTTGCGTAGAACGCTGATGCTGTCTTGCAACAATTTGAGCTCAAAACGAGAGGCAGAAACGGGCTTTCCCACCTCCGCGACCATCAATGGAAGAAACATGTCGGCCCGTTTTTGGAGGATGCTACTCCATCTTTCCAAGAGTGCCAACCGTTCACTGAAAGGTCCTTTCGCCCACTCATTCTGTGCGAAAACCGAACTGGATACCGCTGCTGAAATCGTATTTTCTTGTGCTAGAGCCGCCCGGCCTATAAGCTGATTCCAGTCACACGGATTTCGAAGCTCCTCTACCTTTTCATTGGTTCTCAGAATCCACTCCCCATCGATACACGCCACCGGATGAACTCCCACCGGCTCCTTCAACTCATGAGGCGGTTTCGGCGCGAGGCGCTCAGAAGAGGCAGCGAATATTCGGGTCGTGGTCTCGTAGGTTGCTCCGCGGTACGCTAAATAGCTTGCCGTTACCTGAGCATGCAATTGATCGTTCGAGGCAATCGCATCCTGTACGATCTGGACCTCTATTCCCCTTTCCAGAGCGTCCATTGCTGTTTGTCGCACGCAGGCGTGTGATAATAAACCGCATATTATGAGTGAATCGAAACCTTCTTCAGACACATAGCTACTGAACTCAACGGAAGAAAAAGCACTGAGAGAATGTTTGGCAAAACTGCGCTCTCCCATCTTTGGTGCAGCAACTGGATGGGGTTCGGCACCTGGCGTTCCTCGAGCACAGCGAACCATTTCAAGGGCTTCATGATGTGCCTTCAAACCACGGCCGTCACTTTCAGTCACGTAATGGACATGAGCGACCGGCATTTGTCGACTTCGGGCAGCTGCAAGAGTGGAGCGGATGCCGCTAATCACATTATCTGCAGTCGGGCTCAGGTTGGGATCAGACAAAAAGTCCATTTGAAAATCCACAACTAGAAGAAGGGTACTCAAAGCGAAATCCCTCCTTCACTGCCATCTTTTCGATTCATAATCGAGGAAATCACGGGTTCAAGCTGTTTGACGAAGGGAAGTCTCATGAGTTGGTGATGTTCGATACCGTTGAGTCTAACCAATTCCAACTTACCCCGCACATATCGTTTCCAAAACCAGTGTTCAAGTAAGTTGAACCTTGAAAGTGTGACGATGGACACGTCACCCTCATAGCTTTGAGGAGCATAGTTGCGAATAACGGCAACGGAAAAATCAACCTCTTGCGCCTTTCCATCTGGGGACGCTTCAGAAATAGTCTTCATATTGGCTCTGCTGTTCGCTTCAACGGCGTCCTGAGATACTCTTTCTCTTACAAAATAGCGTCTCACCAATCGTAAGCGGCTAGAAACGTATACGCCAATATTGCGGAGTGGCATTTCACTTATGCGCCCGGCATGCTTGAATAGACGCTCTGGCAGACCTCCGACTAGATATGCCGTTCTAATCAAGATTGGAATTTCACACGAGAGGCGAGGATCCAACAGGCAAAGATGAACAGTCACACCCCGAGCACGAAGAACCGAAGCAACAGCGAATGCCATCCATGCTCCCGCGGAATAACCAGTCAAGAAAAAGTGTTTATCTGAGTTTTTAGAAAGTAGTTCTTCAGCATAATGTTCAGCCATTTCCATCGTAGTTGTATGTCGTGGCCCATTCCCATCCATGCCAAGAGCCTGCAATCCATAAACCGGACGATGCGGAGCCAGCAACCGAGCTAACTCGAGAAACCAGTAAACATGACCTCCCCAGCCATGGACACAGTAAAGGGGAGACAATTCGCCTTCTGACTGAATATTTACGAGGGCCGGCGTGCTGCTCCCGGCCGCAAGCTTCATCGCGAGCTGTTTAATTGTTGGCGCATCAAACAAGGTCGCTATCGTCGGTTCGCTGTCGATTACGAGTCCAACTTCATTCATAACCTGAGCGGCCAACATCGAATTCCCACCCAGATCGAAGAAGTTGTCCTTTCTTCCTACTCGGTCGATATCAAATGTTCGCTCCCATATTCGCGCCAGCTTATGTTCAAGAACAGATCTTGGTGGTCGAAATGGCTTATCGAGATCCGGGCGTTCATGCCCAGGATCGGGTAATGATTTTCGGTCCGTTTTTCCAGACGGCAATAAAGGTATCTCGCTCAATTCCACGTACTTCTCTGGAATCATGTGAGCGGAAAGATGCCTGGCAAGATGCTCGTGGAGAGCGCTCGTAGTTGGAGCAGGAAAATCGCGCGAGACGAAGTATCCGACGAGGCCTTTTTCGCCGGTGCTGTTCTTTCGAGCATCAACAACGGCTTCTATGACGTTTTCATGGGACAGAAGGGCGGCTTCAACCTCGCCGAGATCAACACGGTAGCCTCTGATTTTAACCTGAAAATCGTTCCTTCCCAGAAACAGGAGTGAGCCGTCCACCTGCCTTTCAGCGAGATCAGCCGAATGGAATGTTCTAAAATCTGCGCGACTGTCACCCGTTTCGTATTCAAACAGAGTAGACGTGAGCGAAGGGTTCTTCCAATAGCCTCTGGCCACGCTCTGACTCCGTATAGAAATCGTCCCGGTACCCGGCCCAGTTATACGCTGGCCTGCATCATCGAGCAGCGTAGCATCTACACCTGAAAGGGGTACGCCGATCGGAATCCCACTCCTTCGCAGAGCGCCCTCTTTCAATGAAGTCGTATCGTTCATGAGAAAGGCGCAAACTGACCCCGTTTCGCTCGAACCCAAAGCATTTACATACGTGCACGAATCAGCAAATCGGCCTTTCATCTGGCCAATATCTTCCGGATAAATTGAATCGCTCACAGGCCGAACCAGCCGAACGCTCGGAAATGATTCACCTTCATCAAGCGATGCTAGAAAACTCCGAAGCACCGGGGCAGGCATGGTTAAAACTGTAATTCCCTGCAGCTTTATGCATGCAGAAACGCCTTGAACACCCTCCCTTTTGAGATTAAAGAAATGAGCGGAAGCCCCGTTCAGAAGGGCACTAAGTGCCGTCTTAGTCGCCTGGCCTGTTGCCCACGTAGGAATAATTAGTCGATCTGAAAAGCTGATCTTCAACAAATTTGTCTTGCGCCCAAGATCATGGAGCACGTCACCGTGGCAAAATGCTACGCCCTTGGGATTCCCGGTTGAGCCCGACGTGTAATTGAGAAATGCAGGCGCCGAAGAGGATAATTCGAGATCGGGATTCTCTGCGCTCCCTCCACTTTCAAGTAAGTCATATGAAAGGCCTCGTATGGAATCACTTGCTAAGCCTTTTTCGACATCGGAAACAGACTCGCTGTAGATGAGCAGCTCCGACGAAGCATGATCCAATATCTGCTTGATCTGAGTCGGGAGGGTTGCTGGATCCACCACGGTTACCATTTTCCCTGCTTTCAAAACACCCAGAATGGCAATCATGCCATCAACACTTTGGGGCATAAGCACTGTGATGACGTCAGCGTGCTCCTCCCAACGATTCAATCGATCCCCAACTGAAGCGGATACGCTCGTAAATGGTCGAATGGAAAGAATCGAGTGCGCCACTCGGTTGGCCGCACGGTTCACCTCTTCGAAGGTTAGTCTTTTCTCCGAATCTGAGAGGGCGATACGGTCCGGATTCGCTCGGGCCGCCGCTTCAAATCGTGACGAAATCGAGCTCCCCACGTTGACGGCCGAAAACTCAATAAAATCGCCGGGCGATGTGACCCGAAGCGAATTACTCACTATTCAACGCCGAAGTCAAAGATTCACATATTAAGCGACCCATTTCGCTTGTCCCCACTATTTGTGAACCTTGAGATGCAATATCGGGAGTCCTAATTCCGGCCGACACCACTGCATCTACCGCAGTTTCGATTGCACGAGCCTGGTCGAAAAGGCCGAAGCTTTCTCGAAGCATCATTGCTGCACTCAAAATTTGTCCGATTGGATTTGCAGTGTCTGCTCCGGCCAAATCATAAGCGGCTCCATGCGCCGTCTGATAAACCGCCATTCCTTGTGACGAGTAGTTTCCCGAAAACGACATGCCCCTAGAACCTAGTAAAAGAGCTGCTCCGTCTGATAAAATATCACCGAACATGTTCGGTGCGACTAGCACGTCGAAGTCTCGCGCGTTTGCAATTATCTGATAGTTTGCATTGTCTACCTGAAGGATGCTGGCCTCGAGTGCCTCTCCCTCAGTCAGCTCCTCAAAAATAGATGACCACAGCTGACTCGCCTCCTTGATTGCGGAGGTCTTCACAGCTAGCGCTAAACTACCCCGCCTTTGTTTTGCGAGGTTAATGGCTACCTGAAGTATGCGCGTAATTTCGCTTCTTCTATTACGAAACGTGTGGATGGCTTCATCATTGGTGAGAACACCTTCGCTGAAATACAATCCGCTCGTATTTTCACGCACAACGATCATGTCCACTCCTTCAACGCTTTCCGGGCGCAACGGACCAGCGTCTCGCACACACTCAAATGGCTGAATCGGGGTAAGCTTGCAGAACAAGTCGAACTGCCTTCGAAGGTCGTATACGAACCTTCCGCCGCCAGGGCCACATAGAAGAACGCCGCCGTCGTCATGAATGCCCTGACAGAATTCAATGACCTCGCGAGTTAATGATTCTCCAGAAGAACTTTCAGAAATCGTCCCAATATCACCGCCAATACTGACATCAAGCGTAATATTCCAGTGCTCGGCTATGATGGATAGAAGTCGGCGAACTACGGTAATGAGCTCCGGGCCAACACCTTCTCCCGGAAGAATTCCGATGACCAGTCGGTCGGTTGGAACGGGATTGATCACTGGAAGTCCAGATTCGTCCTTAATGCAGAGCGATAGACGCTCTTCGTACGCTAGTTTTTCAGTTCCAGAAATCAACAAATTATCGGGTTGAGTTTTTCGAGATGGGCGGCAATTTATTCTGCTACAAGTTCTTCAGCTACTCAGATATTCTTTGTTCAGAATAAGTTTTCTTAATTCCGAACCACTCATGTTTTCGGGGAAATTGTAGTGGATTTTTTTCCGTTCCGTATCTGAAAAATCATTTCTGCATGGAGACATCAGCCCATACATCAGCTGATATCTTGGCTCGACGCAATTGCGACTACCAAAATGAAGGCATCTACTGGTGTCGATGAAAAGAACCGTTCCTGCCGGATAGGTTAGCGTCATTTCAGGCTCTCTGCCGACAGTACTGTACACGTCATCATCCGTCAGCCGATATCCGTGCCCTTTTTGCCAGTATCCTCGTGCTTTTTTTACTTTTTCAGAGGCTGCTTCTCCCATCCAGGTAAATGGCCCGTTTTCGACTGTGGTATCTTGCATAAGTACCAACAGGTAGACCATCGGCGAACAGTAAGGATCGATGTGATATAGCTGGCTGTCTCTTGGAGGCAGGTGCGACTCTGCGTCGAATTCTATTCCAGACTCGACGAATCGAACCCCTTCAGGAATCCAGGTTGACAAGCAGGGAATCATCCCTAGGTAATTCGATACGATTTCTGTGACGGCCGATGAAGTCACAAACTTGAGCAACGACGGATACTGATCCAATGCATCTGGTGGCACAATATTTCTAAAGAAGGACCTGTATCGATCATCACGCTCATTTCTTCCGGAGCGCTGAGCGATGATCTGCTCCCCTTCTTCTAACAACTCGTTCAGAAAAGGCAACGACATGGAGGTATCCAAAAGATATCCATCCTCCATCTTCAGTGACGAACGCGACCCATCGTTTTCAGCTAGCAGTGCTTCGAATTGATGGTCAACCAGAGCACGGCGATGATCTTCATATTTCCCCCACTGGAACCGGCTATACCTCCGACCCATGCGCATGGTCTTCTGGATTCCGAATGCTTCCATCTTGGCCTTGTCGAGGCGGGCACCGAGAGGACGGAAGAGAGAGTCGACAATTGAGCTAAACAAAGTTGGTGGTGGGCTAGATTGAGGTTGGTGGACTAGACGATTGGCGGTGGGCAGGCGGTAGACAAGATTGTAGGCGGCCCTGGTAGAATAAAGGGGCCTTATCTCAATTCAGTCTGCACAGAATCTCTCACGGCAATATATATCAATCACAACTACTCTGCTCTCGGCTTGAGAGCAACCGGTTAGGTAAAATACAGATCGGCCCATCGAATGCGAATCATGCTTTCGATGGGCCGATAACCCGTACCAAATCACAATTTTTAGTCGGCACGAAGGGATTTTACCGGCGCAGCCACTGCCGTTTTAATTGCTTGATAGCTCACCGTAAGCCAGGCAATCGCAATCGCCGATATTCCGGCCCCAGCAAGGATTCCAATCCCGAGTTCTGTGTGAAATGCAAATTCGTCCAACCACCGATTCATCATGATATATGCAAACGGTGCGGCCAAGATAAATGCTCCTCCGACGAGCATGATGAATTCACGCGAGAGTAGAATCACTACGTTTGGCACAGATGCGCCCAACACCTTGCGAATTCCAATTTCTCGTGTGCGCTGTTCCGCTGTAAATGAAGCAAGTCCAAAAAGACCAAGACATGCGATGAAAATGGCAACGAAAGCGAATAGGTTCGCCAACTTACCCATTACCACCTCGCTGGTGTAAGCTGCTTCAAAATTTGCATCGAGAAACTCGTAATCAAATGGGAATTCGGGATTAAACGTCTTGAAGACCTTTTCAAATCCAGCGAGAGCCTCAGACGTCTGAGAGCTTGCCACTCGAACGAAAACAATGCCCGAGTCCTCGGGACGAAGTCGGAATATTACTGGGGTAATAGGACGATACATTGATGTCATGTGGAAGTCCTCCATGACGCCCACAATCGTGCCTTCGCGTCCCCAGAAAGATATTTGCTGCCCCACAGGGTCGTCCATCCCCATGGCCTCGGCGGCCTTCCAGTTGATGATGTAGTTCGAAGAGTCGGTTCCGTAATCACGTGAGAAATGTCTTCCCGCATCGAGCGTGATCCCCATCGTTTCAACGAAGTCATAACCGATGGCGCTATTCCAGAACAGTTGGTTATTGTCGGGATCTTTCCCTTCCCACTCCACACCGATTGTATCGTTACTGATCGAAATCGGGTTATTACTGGATCGTGATACGCCTACGACACCAGGGGTCTCGAGCAACTCTCCTTTGAACGTGTCAAACTGATCCCTGACTCCTCCTTCCAGATCTATCATCACCACGTTTTCTCGGTTCACACCAAGATCTTTGGCGCGAATGAAGTTCAGCTGTTTATAAACCGTGAATGTCCCAACTATCAACACAATGGACATCACGAATTGAACAACGACCAGGCCTTTCCGCAGGACAGCACCCCTCCCAGAACTCCCGCTGTTGCTCTGAAACACGCCCGTTACGCTGAACGATGACAGGTATAGCGCGGGGTACGAACCCGCTAGAAGTCCAGTAAGAAGCGCTATTCCTCCAAATACAAGCCAGATAACTGGATTTAATGCCAGTAAACTGATTGATTTTTGAGTGACGGTGTTAAACGAAGACATAAGAAGAAATACGATTCCGACGGCTACAATGAATGCCAGTGAGGCCTTGAACACTGATTCACCGAGAAACTGCCGCGCCAGCGAAGAGCGCGTTGCGCCGACTGATTTACGAACACCGATTTCGCGCGATCTCTGTGCACTTCGCGCCGTCGCCAGGTTCATAAAATTGATGCTCGCTATTACGATGATGAACAGCGCGACGAGGCCGAATATTCGGACGTACTCAATACGGCCTCCCACCAACACGCCATTTTCAAAATCAGAGCGTATATAAGATTCCTCATATGGATACAGGAAGAGCTCGGATTCATACGAATCCACGTGGTCATTTATTAGGCCGTTGACCTTTGCGTTAAAGGCATCCACGCTCGCTCCTTCGACGAGACGCGCATACATTCTAAGACCGTTGTTATCCCACGCTTCCACCCAATCGTTTCGCCGTATAAACTCTTCTATAGGCAGAACAAAATCGAACTGAAGCGATGAACTGGCTGGAATGGGTTCATAAACACCAGTGAGTGCTACCTCCAATCTATTCTCTAGATTGAACATCGTGCCGAGTATATCTTCTCGTGTCCGCCATTCCGCCCCAAAATACAGCTGGGCCAGCTCAGCGGAAATAACCACAGATTCCGGAGTCACAAGCGCAGTTTCAGCATTCCCAATTGCTAGCGGATAAGAGAACACCTTGAAAAAGTCCGGACCCACGTACCGCGATGCAGATCTAAACGCTTCTCCATCTAGTCCGAGTAGCGTTTCTGATTCCCAACTGATGAGGATCGTGTTTTCGATCTCTGGATAATCATTCACCAGCGTAGCAGCCAGTGGTTTCGGAATTGATCGGGTAGTTCCTTTGGTTCCACCAAACGTGGAGTGGCGCATCACATTATAGATGCGATCTCCATCTTCGTGAAAGCGATCCGTATTGACCTCATCCTGCATCCAGAGAACGATAAAGAACGTGCAAGCCAGACCGACGGCCAATCCAAGAATGTTTAGTGCCGAATAGCCTTTGTGTCTAAGGATCTGACGAAACGCAGTTTTCAGGTAATTTCTGATCATGGCAGGAATAGATCGGGCTCGTGACGAGCGTTGCTGATAGAGTTCTATTCCTAGACACCACATTCATGGAAAACGTTGGCAAATCGGCTAATATTTTAGCGTGATTTCAAATCAGCACGCCGGAGGCTTCTTTTGGCCCCTCGACCTCACCAACACTTCCTGCTGCTGAAGAACTACCGTTCTCGTTGTTTCTGATTTTGTTGAGCCCCAGAAGACTCGTCTTCTCGGTCATGGGAGTCTTCAAGAATTGAATCGCGATTGCCTTCTCGGCCTGCGCTTTCTTCTTTCCCTGTTTCCTGCGGAGTACGGACTTGTTCGCTCGGCACGCCTATGATGTGATTTAGCCGTCCGGCCAGACTTGAGAGTCGTTCTTTATACTTGCGTGCAGAGAAAGCCACCATTGCTCGTACTCCTCCAAGCGAAAGCATTCCTCCCATCCCAGCGTATATGAGTTCTGATATCTTGGTGATGTCCGGGAGTGAGTGTGCAACCAACAATGTTAGAAACGAAGTCATTCCAAAAGCCATGAAATACATGGCGACCGCCCCATCGTATTTTTTCTGAATACGAATGGATGTGCCTCCCTCAACAGACCGCATCGTCACATTTAGTTCTTCGAAGTTGAAGCCTTGGTCGCCCTCTCCGACCGCATGTATCCAGCGTCGTGCCGAACCTAGCTCATCTGATTTTCCGGTCTTGCCGCTAAACTCTCGCAGTTCCAGTAGTATTTCTTGCCACTGTTCATCGGAAACCTCACCTGCCGAGAATTTCGTGTGTTCAACTTTAAATGGCGCACCCGATAAGCTGAATGAATTCTTTGATCCCTCTTCTTTCATCTCAAAGGCGGCTTCCACGAGATAACGAGTCGGTATACCAAGTTCATCCGCAATCGACTCCATTTCCGAGAGAGATAGATTGGGGTCAGAATCAACCGTCGCCGATTCGTGTAGCTCAGAAGCCCTCTGAATTAGCTTCCCTACTTCGTTTTGGTTGAACTTCATTGCTGGTTGGTCAGTTTTGCGTTTTTGCGCCATGTTTTATGGCGGACTCACTCTTACATCCGACTATTGCCGGCGCTTCGTGGATTAGAGAATCGTCCTTGAGCGCCTCAATCATGAATAAGGCGAAATCGACGCGGCGGGTCATATTGCTTTCCAAGATTGCATCGCCCACGTGCCGACTCCAGACTGGCAATCCTTCACTTTCGCCCTCCTCCAGGCTACTTCCACGCACGACCGTCCATAATGTGTCGCTCGCAAAGATACGGCGGCACGCTTCGACTTGATCGTCAATATCTACGACTCTGACAAGGCGTGCTATCCAGCCAATAGTTGCGATGAGCCCGACAAAGAAACGCGAATATTGATCTTTCCCATCCATGGTAATATGCCAACCACATGAGAAGATGAGTCGTGCACTCTGAGGCGCGAAATCCATGACGGCCTGTGCCGTTCCGGATGAGTAATCCTGGACTCCCCAGGGAGCAAGAACAGTTAAAACCCCATCGCAACCGGCTACCGCTTGCTGGATAAGCTCCCGATTGTTCGTCGGCCCAGTCATAATTTGCATCTGGTCTGCAAATTCGGCCAGTTTTGGTGCACTTTTCTCCCTGCAAACGCCTACAACCTCGTAATCGCGCTCAAGAGCCTGCCGCACCATGTACTTCCCCAGTTTACCCGAGGCTCCAACTATGCATATCTTCATTTTTAGCTTTTTTTCTCAGGAATGCATCCTGTAACACCTTGTAGCCCACTCGTTTATCCCATTGTAATGTAACAATAAATGTTACATTTGGTCAGGACTCTGCACGCGCTCATTCAACAGCTACTCTAGCTTCTGAATTCGAAAACAGGGCCGGCCATCGTCATCCTAAAATAATATGTAAAGCATTACCGTTTTCACTTGACACACATATTCTACATATGTTATTGTAGCGGTCCTTTCGTTTACGATTTCAACTGGATTGGAGTGCTGGCAGATTACGATGGCCACTAGCGAAGACATAATATCAGATGGCACATTGGGAGGGGAAATGCTTGGCTGTTTAACGGTCAAGCACTTCCCTGCCTGGGCGATATCACTGATCAGGCGACATGATGCAGTGCGCCCGCTCTTGGTGCAGGAAGACGACCACATTATTGCTGTCAATCGGGCTGCCGCCATGCAGGGGCTTGAGCGAGGTATGACGGCGGCGCGCGCGACGTCATTATGCCCCGATGCTGTGCTCTATGTACGTGATCCTGTTGCCGAATTCAGCGCATGGGAATATGTGCTTGAGCGAATGAATCGAATCACGCCGTTCATGGAGAGCGACATGCCACGACTGTGGTTTGCTGCAGATGCCGCAGAAGTACGCATGTGTACGCGGTACTTGGGGGCATCGGTGGGTTTTTCCCGACATCGTTCAACGGCCTGGCTGGCATCCATTCAGGCAGGAGCAGGTCAGGTACTCGCAGTATCAGACGAAGAACTGGCTTCCTTTCAGGATGCGTTCCCAACTCCTTTTTTGGAGGAGGCTGGATTCAGTTTTGAATGCATCGATGGACTGGAAATGTTGGGGTGTCCTTCAATCGGTATGGCGCGCGCTATGAGCGCGCGCCACCTCAAACTTGCATACGGCGAAGAAGGACAACAACTCTTCGACCTGCTTCACCCAGACGATGCAACGGCAGTCTCTCTCTTTCGCCCTGCGCCCAACATTCGCAAGCACTTTACGCTCTTTACTCCCTGTTATGATGCGCCCTACATCACTCCAATCATTCATCGACTGGCACAGAAGGCGCACGACAAGCTCAAGGCAAATGTCGTGGGACAGATCCGCATTGTATTGCATTTGGAAGGCCACCCTCCCGAGCAGGCGGCTCGAGTCCTCACCCACCCTACCGCCCGCCTGGATGCCATCATCCGATTTGCAGAACGCATGGCAGAAGGCATGTATGGTGATATAAAGCAAACAAAAGGTCGTGTCGGAATCGAGCGAGTCGAGCTGGTGCTGGCCGGTCTCTTAACCGGAGACATGATTCAAATGTCGCTCTTCGATCGAAAACGACGGCGCGTTAAGGCGGCCGTGAGCAAGGTCCATCGTCGTTTTCCGCGCGCACTAAAACGCGCCTTTATACGCAAAGGCGCTCACTTTCACGAAGACCGCTACAGTTACGTGGTCTGGGAATAGGTTTAACCATCCGAGATGTTAAAGAGAAGCAGAAGACAGACCGACATACGATTTGAAGGAGATCGCCCTACGATTCTTGTTCGGGCCGGGCGCCGCTACGAAGTGCGCGAAGTGATAGAGCAATGGGATGTACGCGGCACCTGGTGGGCCACAGAACGGCACCGCCGCTATGTGACACTGCGAACCGATCAGGGTACGTTCGACGTGGCCCGGGACATGAAAACAGGACGTTGGACAATGGTTGGTGTCTACGACTGAGGGCCATGATCTAACAAGTGTAACTTTGGGGTCATTGCTCAGTATATATCACTGTGATATATAGATCGATTTAAATAAAACATGATGCCTGAGCCATGACACCTGAACGAGGAAAGACGTGGTATGCATTACTTGGATTTCTAAGCTGGAAACCGATGTCGGGATATGACATCAAGAATCTGGTCGACGTCTCTCTCTCCTATTTCTGGAACGTGAGTTATGGTCAGATTTACCCAACCCTCAAGAAACTCGAAGCCGCGGGATTCGCCGAAGTCGAAAAAACGACCACCGAAGGAAATCGCTCACGCAACCAATATCGAATAACCAGAAAAGGACAGAAAGCGCTTGAGGAATGGATGCATCAACCGGTAGATCTCTCCATTCAGCGAGACGAAATGCAATTGAAGCTCTTTGTGGGCGGTCATAAAGACAGGCCAGGGATGATCACGTTAATCGAGAACTTTCGGAGCCAACAAGCCGCACGCCTTCGCATTCTTGAATCTGAACTCGAGGAAATCATTCCGAGTGTCATATCGGGCAGTCTGCCAGAAGAGTTTACGTGGATGGAACCAGCAGGCCTTGATAAAGAAAGCCGTATTCGCGCCGTCCAAGAACAAGCCTTGATATTCCAACTCAGCATCCGACAGGGAATACTGAAAGCACAAGCACGTATTTCCTGGAGTGATGAAGCAATTACTCTGTTAAAAAACCCTCCATTTCCTACTACCTGATTAGCCTGAATGACAAAGCAAAATAAAGGTCTATTCGACATCGTCACCGTATTCGGTTCTGCTCTTATCATCATCTACGCAGGAGGCCAATTCACAGGAGAAAACATTCTGGCGCGCATGGGCGTCGTGTGGATCGCAAACATTGCGATGATTGCTACGGTTGTTGTATTACAACGCCGTAAAGGCGAGACGCTCGCCAATCTTGGCGTTGGCCGGATTGATTGGTCTACGAAGGGTCTAATGAAACTGAGTGGGGCTTCCCTACTCGCATTCGTCATTGCCATCGTAGCCTTCATTCTCGGCTCAATCGTGATGGCAAACATCACGGGTATTCCGGAAGACGCTGACATGAGTTCATACCAGTTCCTGGCTGGAAACCTCCCGATGCTACTTCTATCCTTAACAGGCGTGTTCATCGCGTCATCATTCGGAGAAGAACTTGTCTATCGCGGATTCCTGATATCAAGGATCGAAGAAGCACTAGGTGATAACAAGCAGGCGTTAATTTGGGCCGTTGTGCTGAGCAGCATTGTGTTCGGATTGGCCCACTACACTTGGGGCCCAATGGGAATGGTGCAGACTGCCTTCATGGGTGGCGCACTCGGTATTTCCTGGATCAGAGCCAAACGAAATCTGTGGGTGGTAATTTTTGCTCATGCGTACATGGACTTCATATTGATGCTTCAGATGTACCTCGCATAATTCTGAACGACTTCGAAAATGCAGAAGGCTTAGATTCTGTAATATCTCATTTCTCAATATTCACGTGTTCGAGGCCCTCCTTTTATCCAGTCCTTCATCTATTCAGGTCGCACTATCAATTTACTGTTTCGCGCCATCGCCGCACTTGGCCTCATTTGTTCAGTTGGTTCTTTCGAGGCGCTTGCACAAACCAGTTTCGATTCCAACTACCTCTTCGAAGGACATCTAGAAGACGAGTCCTCAACCCACTCATTCGTTCTAACCGGATCTGAATCGTATTCAGCGAGGGACGGCGGACAGGTCTTAACCTTAATCGAAGAATCATACCTGGATTTGCCCCTCTCTCTCGGCCAGTCAGTTCTGACTGACGACTCCTTCTATATGTCGGTTGACTTCATGGTCCCCAACGTGGGCATCGACGAAAGTGCCCGGATCCTTATGGGAAATAAAGACTGGTCGTATGATGTACCTGGATTCCAATTTGCTCTGATGAATGAAAAGACAGAATGGCAGCCGGAAGGAATCATCTACATCAACTTTAATATCGGCGGAACGGATGGCAAAGAGATAGCCGGAAGATTTTATGACATCCCGATGGATGAATGGCACACCGCCACATTTTTGGTCGATTTCCAGACTGAAATTGTCACCTTTGGATACGATGGACGTCGTTTTACGCAATCATTGCGAGAAGACATCAATGGAGGGGTGTTCGATCCAGAACCATTTATAGAGTCGCTGTCCACCAACTCCTTTAGGATAGGAGCACCAAAAGCTGGCGATGGACAGACCCTCATGTGGGAGCTGTTTGGTTCTACCACAACCGACAATATTGCTGAGCTGCATCTCGACAATCTGCGCATATCCTCCCCAAGACCCATTGGAGATGCATCCATCGTGTCGAGCGCGTTCGAACAATTGACGAGCCATATGCTTGGCACTTCTATTCTTGATGACGCCGCCGCAGCTTCTCTACATTCTGACATTCGAAATAACCTGTCAGGCATCTCGTTTTCAGAAGTCGAAGTGTCTTCAAAGGAATTCATCGCTACTCACAACGAAACGAATGACCCCCTTTACATCGCAGAAGAGTGGGCGATGTGGGAGTACGACAATTTCCCCCCTGCTTCGAAAGCATACGTAGACTTGAGCCTGTGGATGATGCGCGAAGGATTAACGGCAGTAACGGCATCTCTGGCAGAGGGAATTACGTTTCAGGAGCACGCGATTTTTCCAGGAGCAATTGAAGAGACTGCAGAACGAGTTACGGGGGGCTCGGTCGACATTAGGGCCCAGTACATCAAGGATCCGTACTACAATATGGGAGATATGCAGGTCAATGAAGCCAATGAACTTTCATCTTATGTCTATCGGCCAACGGGGTTTTACGCTCCTGCTGGAGAGCTCGTTCGTATAAGCGTAGACCAGAGCCTGATTGATTCCGGCCTTCATATTCGTGTCGGAGCACATAAATATGATCATTCTCTGTTCCTGAACACCAATCGAATGCCCCTCATCAAGGTCGACTATCGCATCGAAGCGGCGAGTTTCGACGTAATCAATCCCATGGGAGGTGGCATCTACGTACTGGTTCCTCAAGAAACGGATCGTGGCTGGGTGAATGTCCAGATCGATGGAGCAGTTAGATCTCCTTATTTCTCCTATAGAGAAGGACGGGAAACCTCACTGAGTGAATGGGCATCAATTCGCGAATTCCCCGCTCCCCTGGCCGATTTTGAGTCCGACAAGTACATGCTAACGGTACCCTCAGACGCCATCCGCTCGTTTGCCACGCCTGATGAGCTCATGATCCGGGCAGATGAAATCATGGACACCTTTCAGCTTGTTCACGGGCGTCCTTTGGATCGAATGAGGGCGGAAGCATTCATGTTCGATACGCGAACATCGGTTGAAGGGTCATATCCAGGTGGATATCCTGTCACACCCGGACTTTGGAGTCAAATTAATGGAGATATCAAACTGGGTTCATTCTCGCCATTCTCGTACGTGAACCCTGGTGTATGGGAGAGTAACGAAGGAATGTTTGCCATGACACATGAGATGGCCCATCATCATTTTGGCTATGCGCTCCCGCACGAAAGAGAGACTTTCGTAAACGTGCCGTTTGCCATGATCCTGAACACCGTATTTCAGCGAGACCTGGACTATTCGCTAAAATATTCCACCTATCAGCGATTCAGTAGAGAAGATGCGGCGATAGACTGGATGGTGACCACCAATTTTCGAAACGGCGACCCCATCGGAAACGACCCCACGACCGATTTTCAGCCCGAAGAGGTAGCGTATCAAGCGAGAGGAAGTGCGAAGTACCTGGATTTAGCGGATATTTTCGGAGGTTGGGAAGCACTGAGTTCCATCAACCGGACCTTTTATGAAGATGACATCGCGTCCGGTATACCCGTTACCTACACTTCGCAGCCCGGTGTAACTCGAGACCATTTCCTGGAAAACGGCTCAACTGCTCTCGGATGTAATCTGGCTTCTTTATTTCATTTCTGGGGTATTCACCCCTCCGAATCCACAGCGGCACAATTAACTGCCTTCCCTCCCTGCGACGGAGCAATAGGACGCATAAAACAATATTTGAGCGTGGCTCCACGCACTAATGAGGACCTACGAGCCTTTCACGCAGAAAAGACGGCAACCGATATCTATCAACTCAAATCTCAGATATACGAGCCGTTGATGGAGACATTCGATTCTTCCACTGCACAGCAAATTAAAAGCGTCGGTGCCGAATTACTCGAAACGTATTTCGGCGTTGAAATCGATGACGCTCCGACAAAACCAATTCTGCTGAATGCAGAATTCAGCTTGCTTGGAACACCTTCTGATCCAATTCGATTTTCCTGGACCCCATCCACGGATCGAGAGGATGAGCCACTCTCCTATAGCTGGCGGCTATTTGATTCCCAAACCAATGAAACACTTGTTTCCAAGTCCTGGGTAACCTCACCCTTCGTTGAAATTGAAGTTTCCGAACTGGCTCTGGCACTAAGTCCTTACAGCGCGGAAGTCGACCATGTATCTCTGTCGCAGGAGGTTACAACCTCAGACATTTTTACGATTGTGACGAGCGAACCACTGATCTCGTATTTTAGAAATGGCGTCGGCACAAACAATGATGAGCCAACTCGGCCGGTAGAATTCGAGCTGGATAAAGCCTATCCAAATCCATTTAATCCTGCGACGACGATTGGCTATTCAATCGGCGATGTATCTGTCGTATCTCTGGTCGTGTATGATATGCTGGGCCGGCAGGTAGTAACTCTTGTGGATCAAGAACGGCGTGGCCCCGGCAGATATGCTGCACGTTTTGATGCCAGCACGCTGAGTAGCGGCACGTATATCATCAAAATGACAGCAGGAAGCTTTTCTGATGTGAGGTCGATCGTTCTACTGAAATAGATCGGCCTCAATAATACTAGGCCGGCTATTTGGCTCGACGCCAAACAAGAAAGCCAACCGTGGATAACGCTAGAAGCAGCGAAAGACCGATCGCTTCAGCTCCTGTCATGTTGGACAATAGCCAAAGCACGACAAGTGAGCTGGCAACAGGAATCGTAGGGCCAAATGGCAGAATAAACGCGCTCTTGTCGGGTGTTGGATTTAATTTCCTGAGCTTCAATACTGCCAGGCTACAACCGAGATAGAGCAAGAGAAGAGAGCCACTCGAAACAATCGCAAGCATTTTGAAGGCACCAGTCAACGCAAAGGCACAGGCCAGACCTGCACTAAAGATGACTGCCGTGTGTGGCGTACGGAATTGAGGATGCACTTTCGCCAACCATCCGGGAAGTAGGCCATCTTTCGCCGCCGCGAACACTGCACGGGGATGGTTCAAGACGTGACCAGCAGTTACGCCCAGAATCGAAATGCCGGCGCCGATCAACATAAAGGTACGAGCCCACGGTCCCCAAGCCTGTTCTGCGGTTGCAACAAGGGGAGCTTCCATGTTATTCAGAAGGTCATCTCCCAGAACGCCTTGAGCCACACCTTGAATGGAAAGATAGAGCACGAATACCAACGAAAGCCCGTAAAAAAGGGACAGAGGTACCGTTCGGGATGGGTTTTTCACCTCCCCTCCTGCGTTCAATGCAACTTCTCCTCCTCCGAAGGCAAAAACGAGCATCAATGCGCCTGCTCCAATAGTAGCTAGAGGTGGAAGTGTGTCGATAACAAGGTTTTCCCATTGGATAAAAAACGCACCAACAACAGCCAACAAGATCAGAGGAATCAACTTTGCATAGGTATTAATCACGGTAAATCGAACTCCCCATTGAACACCGCGAATATTTACCAACGCAAGAACCGTAAAGACGGAAATCAGCAGGAGTGATCTTGGAAGAGTCGAATCGAAAATCGGGAAAGCGATGGACATGACCTCCGCGAAGGCAATCGCGACGGCTGCGTTTGACAATATTCCCCATCCAAACCAAAGCATCACAGAAGACAGAAAGCCGAAGAATGGACCGAAAGCATCTTCTATATATGCGTATGTGCCCCCACTGCGGGTGACGCGGCTGCCTGCTTCGGCGAAGCACAGGAAGACGAGCGCCACAGCAATCGAACAGACGAAATAGGCTATGATTGCTGAGGGACCGAGAAGCTCCGCTATAAGCCCCGGAAGAACGAATATTCCAGCACCCACGATCATGTTCACAATACCAAGGCTCAGAGCACGCACGCCAATCACCCGAACGAGTCCTTCGTCAGTGACTTCTGCCTCTGCAAGGTTTGGCTGCGTTACGTCTTCTTGCATTATTTCTATCATCGCTGTTGTTGTGCGCACCTTTAAACAAGACTAGTCAAAAACAGATGGGCTTGCAATGGATTCGCGTGTAAACGAGTGATAAGTTGCACCGCGACCTTTTTGACGCATTGTACAGACCACCGCCGCATCTTCATTCTTTAATGTCCGAAAAATCGACTTCGCCAAATCGGCTTTCGCCTCGCATGTTGAGCAGGTTTGCGCGTAGCCCGATGCATGCCCTGCAGTATGCAGCTCGTCATGGCGAACGTCTGGTCCGAATTTCTGGTGGTCCGATTAATGTTCATCTGGTTAATGACCCTTCGCTTGTCTCTACCGTGCTTGGTAGGGGAAACGAACGTTACAGACACAGTCCCGATTTCAGGTTCTGGTATCCACCCGCGGGTGAAGGCTTAGCTACTTCCCACCATGAAAAATGGATGCGCCAACGCAGGATGCTAGCTCCCTTTTTCAAGAGTCATTATGACTCGCGGCTGACGGAGATGCTGCGGCGCGAGAGCAATCATCTTTTGTCCCGTCTGGCGGCGGAGCCATCACGAAAGTCGAATGAGGTTGAGGTTCAGGCAGAAATACTTCAAACTACGCTGAGGGTGGCCGTTGGACATCTACTTCTTTCTCCCTTTCCAGGAAACTCTGCGCACGTATCAGCTTCCATTCAGTTTCTGCAACGGTATACCGTTCCAAGAAGAGCGGTAATATTCGAAGGACTAAACGTTTTGAGTAAACGATTGGCACAAGCGTACTTCAATCCAGCCAAAAAACGTGAAGCTCTCTCCGTGCTAACCGAGCAGGTAGAGCTGATCATCGAAACCGCAACACGTCATCCTCACCAACGTGCTCCTATGTTAGCGGCGTTGATGGAAGAAGATGAAAAAGGATTGCTCGATCCCGAAGAACTTCGACATGAAGTCGCCACATTTCTGGTTGCGGCGGTTGACACAGTAACTTCTTCAATCGCATGGGCGCTCTGGCATCTCGCCGGCGATTCGGATTTGCAGAATCGGTTTCGGGCCGGCGACAAAGATTTCAGGGATGCAGTCGTCGCTGAATCCATTCGCCTCGTTCCGCCGATATGGATTTATTGGCGCGAAGTGACAGAGACGCATGAACTGGGTGGCCAAACTATATCTCCTGGAGATCTAGTCGCATTTTGTCCATTCGTTTTACATCGTAATGAGCGGTATTGGGAGCGTCCGGACGAATTTGATGAATCAAGATTCCTCGATGGAACGCGCTCTTCTGGAAACTCCGGATATCACTACCTGCCTTTCGGACACGGTGGACACGCATGCATCGGAAAACGGATGGCTTCTATCATGACCGAATCTGTCTTGCGTGATATTGTCGATCATTTTTCACTCTCTCGTTCTTCAAACGTGTCGACAGATCTGAGTAAAATTGTTTCGACACATGTCGTGGTTCTCGCACGCAATGGAATGCGACTCCGACTGACTAAGCGCTAGTAGTACCGCGAGTTCAGTTCGTAATGATTGCTTTCGCAACTCCTCGCACGTCCCCTCCTGCCGCACATATGTCCTTCTAGAAAAAGACATATTTTATCACGGCATTACCCTTGACACACATATTTATCATATGTTATTGTAATGGCTCCACCACTTTTCAGGCGCGCCACATTGAAGCCCATATTGAAGCGCCGTTCGCACCGAGTCGAGTCCACATATGTTCGTTCACCTGCATGCACGCAGTTGGTTTTCTTTTCGGGCCGCAGGATCGCCACCTGAGGCCCTTGTAGCTGAAGCAGCCCGTCTTGGTATGTCGTCGATGGCCGTAACTGATCGGCATGGTGTATACGGTGTAGTGCGGTTTCAGCGTGCGTGTAAGGAGCATGGTCTCAAGCATGTTTTTGGAGCCGAGGTCCCCATAAATGGGCGTTCGCTTGTACTTCTGGCAAAAAGTCGTGATGGGTATGCAAATCTGTGCCGCCTTCTGACGAAGGCTCATCTGGATGCGGCAGCGGTCGATGCACGTGAGAAGCCGTCGGCAACGGTTGAAGACCTGGCTGAGTTTTCTGGTGGCCTGTTCTGCCTGACCGGTACAGACGAAGGTCACCTCTACCCTATGATGGATGAACGCGCTTACCATAACGCCCGCATATGGGTTGGCGAATTACAGGATATTTTTGACGAGCGAGTTTTCATTGAGCTCACCCACCAACGCCGGAAGGGAGACGACCGTAGGCTCGGGCGCTTACAAAGGCTCGCGAAGCAGACGAATATCAAGACGGTCGCTACAGGTGACATTCGATTTGCCACACCTTCGCATTACTGGCGATATGATCTACTTACCTGTATCCGTAATGGCATTACCGTCTTCGATGACCATCCTGAACGACCCGCCAATGCCATGGCCTACGTACAGCCCGAGGCGGAGCTGGCCCGCCGAGGGCTTCCAGAGGATGCCTTGCAGCGCAGTGGCGAAATCGCCCAGGCCTGCGATGTAGATCTGATACCCGGGCACATCATTCCACCTGGGGCGCAATTGCCTGATGGCGTGACATCAAATGAGCTGTTCTTAAAGAAGGTAGAAGAGGGATTCGAACGACGTTATCCGCCTGGAGCACAGCACCGCAGGGCAGCAGCTACCCGTATCAAGAAGGAAATCGACATCATAATGAGCCTGGATATCCAGGATTTCTTTCTGGTGGTGAACGAAGTGATCGAGGAAGCTCAGAGGCGCGGCATCCGCTGCCTGGGACGTGGATCGGCAGCGAACTCCATCGTGACATACTTACTGGATATCACACGGGTCTGTCCTATCGAACACAATCTGCTATTCGAGCGGTTTCTACACCGTGGACGCAAGGGTACACCAGATATCGATCTCGACTTTGATTCGAGTCGCCGTGGGGAAATCATCGACTGGATGGAAGAACGTTTTGGGGCCTCACACACGGGAATGGCGGCTACAATCGATCGATATTTGACTAAATCTGCCGTACAGGACACAGCCAAGGCGCTGGGTTGGCCTGCCGAAATGGCCGTGCAGATGTCGAAACGATGTGGGCACACGCCTCCGACTGAACCATCGAATGCCGCACACATTGAGCGCGTAGCTGGTGGGGCTACTCCCTTGCTCCGAATTTTGCTTGGCGCATCGACAGCACTCCTGGAATGCCCGCGCCATCTCGGGCAACATTCCGGCGGGATGGTGCTCACACGCGAGCCCATGCCCTACTTTTCGCCGTTACAAGAAAGCGCGAATGGAGTGCGTATCGTGCAGTTTGACAAACATGACCTCGAATGGCTCGGTCTCGTGAAATTGGATGTCCTGGGCCTTCGAATGCTGGGAGCAGTCGCAGAAACGGTCGATATCGTCGCCGACCGACAAGGTGAGTACATAGATCTCGATCATATGGCCTTCGATGATGAGCGGACCTACGACATGATCTGTGAGGGTGATGTTTTGGGGCTCTTTCAGATTGAATCTCCCGCTCAGATGAGCGCCGGAGCCCGTATTCAGGCGCGCACCATGCAAGATCTCATCAAGCAAATCTCGCTTGTACGTCCTGGCCCCATACAGGGAGGACTCATGCATCCTTTCATCCGGCGTCACAAAGGCCTAGAGACCGTACGCTACGAACACCCTCTTCTGGAAGAAATTCTGCACGACACGTACGGTGTCATCGTTTTTCAGGAACAGGTACTCGAAGTGGCCCATCGATTTGCAGGTTGGTCGCTCGATGAAGCAGACTCTTTTCGTCGATTGATGTCACGTTTTCGCGATGCCACAGAAATGGAAAGCATGCGAGATAGTTTTGTGGAGTCGGCCATCGCAAACGGCGTCAGTCGAAGCATCGCAAATAAGGTCTTCGACCAGGTCTCCAAGTTTGTTGGCTACGGGTTTTGTCGCTCGCATGCTGCCTCCTTTGCACTCACCGTCTATCACAGCGCCTATCTCAAGGCACATTATCCGGCAGCCTTCTTCGCAGCGCTCATGCAACATCGCCCTGGAATGTATGCACAAATGACGCTCGAGCAGGAGGCCCGCCGACACAGCGTGCGTGTACTGGTTCCAGATGTAAATGCCTCGGGCCTTCGATTTGATCTGGAGAGTGTGAAATATGCCTGGGCCGTTCGCAAACCGTTGACATCGGTAAAAGGTGTCTCTGATTCGCTGGCACGAGATATTATCCTTGAACGACAACTGGGACCGTTTACCAGTTTTGAGGACTTCTTTAATCGAGTACCCACGGGTAAGGATGAACTCAAGGCGTTGGCGAAATCGGGCGCCTTCGACCAGGTCGAAGGCGCCAACCGGACCGTTCTCTACAAACTCCAAGTACTTCAGCGCCGTGCAAAAAGTGGACAGCTATTACTCGAAGCACATAAATCGCCCCCCACGCTACTGGATATCACGAGTCTGCATGACAAGGATATTCCGGCATTGCCTGGAATCACACTTCGAACACGATTGGAGTGGGATCTTCGCACGCACAGCGGTCCGCGCGTTCACCCCATGATCGTTTTGCGGCGACACCTCGAAGGCTGGGAGATCCGCCCGATTGATATGGCCCGGCAGTTTGGCGATACACTCCCGTATGACGAAAGAAAACCGCCCTCCATGACCGCAGCAGGCCTTGTGATGTTCAGACAGCGCCCGAGGACGGCTAAGGGCACGATGTTCATCTTTCTAGAGGACGAAACGGGCTATATCCAATGTATCTGTAAGCCGGAGATACGTGATAAATTTGGCGATATTCTGACGGAGAGCGCGCTCATCGTTAAGGGTAAGCTCCAGGCTGTCGGGCCATGGCGCGGGATTATGATAGAAGAAGTATGGGCCCTGGCGGGAGTTATCGGCGGATACAAAGGAAGACATGGAGGCCGTTCCTTCGGTCGAGATGACCGAGAAGTGGCCTTTACGCCCGAGGCGAGCGGGAGCAACAGACCTGCACGCACCGTAAGAGAATAGAATTATAAAGAGAGCCCGAGAGGGTAAACAAGATGTGTGGACGTATTGTAAATCGCATGCAGCCGGGCTATCTGCGAGAGCAGTTCGATGAGGCTTCTACAGCAGATATACTGGAAGAGCCTGGGCTTCTTCCGAGGTACAATCTCCCGCCGAGCGGTTTTCTTCCAGGTGTACGCGTCGCGCAGGACGGAGGACAGGAATGGGCAGTCTTCAGGTGGGGCTTAATTCCAAGATGGGCCAAACCGGACCGCATTCCAGATCGCACATTTAATGCTCGCAGTGAGACCGTAGCAGAAAAACCAACGTTTCGAGATGCATATAAAAAAAGACGATGCATCATACCCATTAGTGGATATTATGAATGGACGGGAGAGCGTGGATCCAAACAGCCGTTCTATTTTCATCAAGAGGACGAATCACCACTCTTGCTAGCCGGCCTGTGGGAAACGTGGCGTTTTGAAGACAATATTGTCGACTCATGTACCATCTTAACCAAAGCATCGGACACTCATCTCGGGGAGTATCATCACAGAATGCCAGTCTTCCTAGAAAGACTAGCAACTCAAGAATGGCTGTATGGAGAACCGGAACAGGTCAATGGATTAATTAAAGCTGTTAAAACCGATTCAATAGACATCTACCCAGTAGCCAAATCAGTAAACAACGTCAGAAATGATTACGCTGATTTAATAGATCGGATTGAGCCAATCGAATAAAGAAATAATCACATTACCCTTTTATAAGGCGAAATCTTCTTTTTTCTGTCCCTTCGCTACAAGAGCCGACATCCAACGTGGCATACGGCCCCTTCCGGACCAAGTGTTCGCCTTATTAGACGGATCGCGGTACTTTATCTTGGCCGGAGCACGTTTCCTGGTGGGTTTGCTCCCAAAAAGATCCTCTACCGTATATCCGGCCTCCGAAGCAAGAGCAGCCAATCGATTCCTGGTCTCCTCTTTATCAATTTCAGCTCTCTTTTCCATTTCAGCTGAAATATCAGACTGTAATTTGACCAGATCCGTTCGCGACAGTTTAGAAAGATTCATGCCTTGTAATAATAGAACTGATTAATTAATCCGAACGAAGCTAGATAATGAAGACCTGCAAAACAAACATTCGCGCGATTAAGGCTCTCATCATTTAATACAACAACTTTATTATAACTGGTAATCCATGTTCCTAACTTCGATCGAGGAATAAGTGCAAGCATGGGGTTCGTAGGGACGAAAGCAGACCGATGTGCCCAGGGACACAGATTACAATAGCTTTTGCACCGAGCGAACGAAAGATTCCTGTCAACTCATCTTGCAGTTTTGTGGCCTTACCACTTTATTTGTACAACAGGAAGCATCACCGGACATTTACTACACGTTTTGCACTACGTTTGACATCGTCTTGCGAACTTTCATCTGACGCGCGCACAATATGAATATTGCCACATCCATCTCAGTTCAGACATCGGATACCAGTCTGGCCCTCTTTGCAGCAGAACGCAAAGATGATCTGCCTTTGGTCTCCGTGGCGTCGGCCGAAGAGGAAGCATGGGAAATTGATGACGAAGAAGAAGATGAGGATGGGTTTGACGAAGACGAATACGTATTTGACGATGATGATGACGAAGAAGACGAAGACGAGGAAGAGGATGAAGAAGAGGATTGGACCGAAGAAGATGACGAACTATAACTGGGCATTCTTCAGAAACGCTGGGCTGGCGGGATTAGGAGCACTTCTATTGCAGGGATGCGTATCGCTTTCTTCAATTGAAAGTCAAACGCCCTCGCGTACGATTTACGCCGATGCCGATCTGGTTGAATGGGTAGACAAGTTAGAAACCTATGAGGACGGAAAGCTGCGCCTTGGCGTAATGCACGACGAAGAAAACATCTACCTCGCCGTAAACACTGCCAATCGGAGCATGATTCAGTCCATCATGGCGGGGGGGTTAACGGTGTGGTTCAACTCGGCCGCGGATAAAACCAAGGAAATCGGCCTCAAATACCCTCTAGGAATCAGTGACCTAACGGGCGGAGAACAAGGTAGACCAAGGGAAGACGCTCGCGGGGAGCTTCTAGCTCAAACCGTGAACGAAATGGATCTCATATTCGAGGAAGACAAGCCCTTGCGATCTATCGTCGGCTCCCAAGGAACGTTTACAGCAGCGGCTTCATACGATTACGGAGTGTTCTCGGTAGAGTTTATCATACCAAGATCGAGTGGAATGGGGTCTGAATTTTTTCTCGACACCGAAGACGACATTCCATTCGGAATAGGTATTCAGACGGTTGACATGTCAGAACTTCGAGGACAAGGCGGTGCGGGAGGATCTGGTGGAGGAGGCCGGGGATCTGGCGGCCGCGGTGGCAGAGGAGCCGGTGGCGGAAGAGGCAGAACGGGTGGCGGAGGCGGTAGCCTTTTGGCACCTCTTGACCTTTGGATTAAGGTTGATCTTTCGGGTAACTAAAGAAGCGTTTTGACGAGCGAAAAAGAGGCGCTCTCTCACGCCCTTTTATGGTGTATCTTCTCGACCAGAAACTGACTTGCCACATCCCGTACGCCATCAATGGAGTCCTTTCTATCTTTTTTCGAGGACATCCCGAGTTCATACCGCTCACTCATTCTCGTCTCCGGACTCGTCATTTTTTGGATTGTTGAAGGCATATTTCCTCTGTTCCGCTTGAACTACAGGAGATACCGTCATGCTGCGTTGAACGTCATCTTCACCCTGACAACCCTCGTCGTCAATTTTAGCCTGGCCTTCCTGATTGTTCGAACGAGTGATCTGACCGTCTCTTCGGGGTTCGGCGCAATGCAATGGCTTATGGAGACTCAGGCTCCGCTCTGGCTTTCAGTCTTACTCGGTTTTCTAATCCTTGACTTCATCAGTTCCTGGCTTATTCACCTGATAGAACACAAAGTCCGCTGGATGTGGAAATTCCACCTTATTCATCACACGGATACACACATCGATGTCACTTCGGCTCTGAGACATCACCCTGGAGAAAGCATCTTCAGAGCGGTGTTTACCATCCTTGCGATCTTGTTCGCTGGTGCACCGATCGGTATGGTGTTTATATACCAGACGGTCTCTGCACTTTTTTCCCAGTTCAACCACGCCAATTTCTCGATGCCCAAATCGATCGACCGGCTTCTTTCGTGGATTTTTGTGACACCCGACATGCACAAGGTTCACCACCACTATACTCGACCGCTGACCGATACCAACTACGGTAACATCTTCTCCTTCTGGGATCGAATATTCCGCACCTTCGCTGAAGTCAAAAACACCTCTGAACTTGTTTACGGAGTAGACACTCACATGGAAGAAACCGAGCATGATGCTCTGGGCAATCTCATGGCCATCCCCTTCCAACCCTACCGAGAACGACCATCTTCTGTCGATTGATCTGACTACGCATTCGCGAATCAGTGAAGTGTGAATCGTCCATCTTCGTCAAATATGAGGACCTTCCTTTCCGCGCGGCTCATGCGAAGCGTTGATTCCCAGTGAAACGACCAGCTCCCAGGATCTGCCGAAGCATCAATATCGACTCGGATCGAGTGCATTCCCGGTTCAAGATCTAGCGTAGACATTCCGATTGAAAGACCATCCCCAAAAAGACCGCCCGGAGCATAGGCTTCCTCAACATTTACGGAGTCATCAACCGTAACCCGCAGCCTCACAGGTACACGCGTCCTCTCGACCGGACGCTCTCTCCTCATATGCGGAAGGACGCCTTCATCATCGACCGTCTCCTCAGTCTGAACAGATGTGACGATATCGCCCGGAAACTTGAACGATACAAGAAAGGACGCATCGTTCTTCAGTGGTGTTCGATAGGGACCGTCGGAGAGGAAAATCGTCGATGCCGTCAGCAGCAAAACAAAGGCCGCCGCCACAGCCGCGCGTTGTACTTTGCTAGGCGATCTTCTGAATCGCTGAACCGGTTTCCCCGCGCGAAACGCTTCAGCTGCTTGAATCAATCTATGAGGATTTGTCCTATCATATCGCACATACACAACCTTTGAAGCATCTACGTGATCGGTCCGCAGCCAAGGCTCACGCGTACCAACAAGCCGTTCCTGAGTCCATTCCGTTCCAATTCTGCACGCCGGATCGACGCCACACCCGGCAATCAACACGCCCTCCGCGCCACGACGTAAGGCTCGTTCGACTGTAAGCATGTGAACCCAACCTACACACGGAACGGGAACGACCCGGTATCCAGGCAGCGAGTCGCAGCTTCCATCGTTGTTGAGCGGAAACTGTTCACCCGCAGATTCTGCACAGACGAATGCCACAAAACGCGCATCTTCTTCGAGCTTGGAAACGAATTTCCGAACGTTCAAGACCGGGAGGGTTGATTGAGATATCGACGACGAATCACAACTTCCTACACATACACCGCATCCCACGCACCTGTCCGGATCGACGAAAGCCACCTCGCCATTCTCGGTCCGGCCGGTCGTGTCGGGCTCCATTTCGATGGCATTAAATGGACAATCTTGCAAACATTGCGTGCAGCCATTACAACCCGCCTGATTCACGACCGCCTCCACGGGTTTCTTCTTGGTCAACCACCACGGAATGCCCCACAATCCGACGGTGCAAAAGAAAAGAATCAGCCAAAGGACTCCTCCACTGAGCCGTTCCGTGAACAATAGCGGCATCATATAGAGCCAGTCAATTTGCAAATCCTGCGGCACCAGCGACATATCTGCGGGCCCAGCAAGCGTGGCGGGAAATAGCAGCGATGTGACTATTAGGACTGCCAGAAGAGCGCCGCTCATCTTCAGCGACGTGAAAAAACGCGCCGCGTTTAGACGCATGATGTGAATCCACAAAAACGCAGCCATGGCTACTGGAATCAGCATATGCAGGAAAAAAATGATAAAAAAGAACAACGAATTGAGGCTCTCGTTCGTCAAAAACGATCTGAGAAGAGGATCGGGAAAGATGGGCAGTACATCGAAAAACGTGGCCGTTCCGTACGCAATCTGTCGAGCACGCTCATCCCAGACCAGCCAATAGCCGGTCCATCCATCTACCCATATCATTCCCAGCAGAAGCATTCCAGTAATCCAGGCAACCCACCGGGTTCCACCAAACTTGCGGGCCCCGAGCATCTGGAAGGAGTGGAGGACGATGAAGAGAATACACACATCTGAGCTATAGCGATGCAACGAACGCAGTAACTCCGCCAGATACGGCGATTTTTGCATGGCCAGTACAGAATCGTAAGCACTGTTCACACTTGGACTGTACCAAAACAACAATAGAATGCCCGTAACGAGCGCAATCATGAACATCGTATTGGCGATTGCTCCCAACTGCGCGAACGGATTGAACTCTTTAGGGAACGCACGCGAAACCGCACCAGCTGATCTTATCCAAATCGATTCGAGCGGGCGAAGTAGCACCTCTCCCCTTACCGGAGGCATTGCTCTTGCATCACCGATCCGTTGCAGATTTAGCTGTGGATTCGGACCGTCGCTGATGTGAGGATTCAGGTTATTCATTCACGAGGTATTTAATCGATTGCTCCAACCACTCCTCTTGGAGCTGGCCGAGTGAGAATCGAAACGCGAGTCTGCCATCCGCATCCACAATATTGAGAAGGTTTACGTGTTCGAGAACGCCCGTATCGGCATTCCGTGCTTTGGCAAAGCCGTACGCGGTCAACACGGGATCTACATCTGCTTCCGGCCCAGTCAGGCCTTTGAAATACGACTGATCAACGCCGTGAGCAGTCAGCATGGCTTTCATCATTTCTGGCGTGTCCACCTCGGGCTCGAGCGTAAGGGCGAGTACGCGAACTCTGGAGCGCTCCTCATCGCTGAGCCGGTACATGACTCGGTAAATTTGCTGGACGATTAACGGGCACGTATCTCCGCATGACGTATAAACACCCGTCACAATGGTAATTTTTCCGTTCGTGGGTATGAGAGCAGCGGGCTCAGAATCTTGATCCACGAAGGAAAATGGGGGAGCCATAAACGAGGTGCGGAGGCGATCTGGCTCAAACACTCGGGCATCTCCATCTCCGTAGTTGCGGGATCCCACATAAGGGAGCATAAGAGAAAGAATAAGAACGAATCCGCATCCACCTATCACATAGGGTATGGCTTGTCGGAGGCCAGTCTTGCGCAATTCTCTTAACGGCTGAATCCAGATCGCGTATATCACTACAGAAATGATAAACGGCTGAACGAGATACATGTAGAGATAGCCCCACTCCATTTCTCCGGTAAGCGGGTCGAAGTCAAAACACCAGACTTTAAAGTCAGTCGCGAAAGCCGAAGCGGCTGAATTGTTCGACGGAATCAAGAGGATCACGATAAAGAACGCAATCATCGAGACTAATATCGAGATTACCACGACCGGAAACGGCCATGAGGTCATGAAGTGACCTAGCTTACTAGGTATGGGTCGATCGGGACTGGGCATTTCGGGCGACACTTCTTTGAGGAGTTACCGGTTTAGAGGCTGCAACTCCCAATAATATTTTTGGGTCTGATCGGGGGGCGTATTCAATTGTCGGCCGCTGTTGCGGCCCATACAGTCAAAACTCGCCGGCGAAATCAATTCGGGATAAACCAATTCGGAATAAACTAATTCGGAATAAAGTAGTGCGGGCCGCTCATGCGGCCCGCACCCTCTAAGTTTCCCCTGACATTCTACCTCACAAACCAGACATCTGTCAGGGCCTTCCAGTTGGCAAAGTAATAGACCACGAATGCAAGCAGAAGAATAAATACCAGCGTAAGAGTTCCTTTCACATTGTGGGAGGCTTTTTCATACGCTTCATCCCGCCTGTTATAGGTCTCGCGGTTTTTCGCCATTGCGGCTTCGCTCTGCCATCCTTCCCATTTGCTTTCTTTCAGCGACTTGCCAAAGAACACTGCAGCTACTGTTAGCAGGATAAAAATGAGTAGACCGAGAAACGCGACGATCGAACCGATACCTAATACGCCAAGCATCATATGCGCAGCGGAATCGAATCCCGCCGGCAACACGGCTCCCGCAAAATCAACATCCCAATGGCGGCGTGGCACTCCGTACGAGCCGGCGAACGACATTCCCATCGACATGACTACGATTCCGATCGAGAATATGTATGGCTGCCAACGCAGGAGACCTTTCATATAGAACTCTCGTTGGAAGATTAGCGGCACGACGTAGTACGTAAGCCCCATGAAGGCCAGTGTGGTACCTCCGACTACTGTCGTATGGAAGTGACCGGGAACCCGTAAGGTGTTGTGCGCGATAATATTAATCTGCTCAGTGCCGAGTGTGACTCCTGTAATACCACCGAGAAATCCGAAGATGATCATCGAGAGTGCTACGGAAGAAAAACCAGGATCTTTCCAAGGAGCGTGGACCAGCCAGTCAAACATTCCCTTTCCATATCCCTTCAGCCGCTGCGCGACCTCCATGGAGGCAGGCACCGTAAATCCATGAACCAACGATGCGAGAACTGCGAGGTACATGGCGTACGAAGTGTTCCAGATTTTCCAGGATGCGCTTAGACCTGGGTCAACCAACAAGTGGTGAGCTGACGCAAGATTTATAAACAAAATGTAGAGCAAGAAGGCACCGCGGCTGACCGTTTCGTTTAGCGGCTTGGCCCCGGTCGTAACTGCGCCAAGGAAGTACCAGATAGCGACCATAGCGCACAGATTTACCTGCTGAGCGGGATGACCGAGTGCCCACCAGACCAAGCGATACCAACCGGCGTCGGGCTGAGGCGTCCATCCCATAGACCATGTAAAGGTCGGAATGAGTGCGGTTGCACCATGCAGTAGCGTGAAGACAGCTATGATGGCCGCTGCAAGAGCTCCAAACGTGACAAGCGGCATCGAGCCTTCGTACGTCTTGTCTCTTCTTGCGATATAGATGGTCGCAAAGAAGTTGTACAACGCAACGAGCACACCCACAGCTACAAGTATTATCCCGAGATAAAAGAGCGGGTGAGCCATCAAAGGAGGATAAGATGTCATCAAGACATCCCCTTTCCCCTGAAGAATCATGATGTTTGTCATGACCGCTCCGATGAACATCAACACCAGCGAAATCCATCCGATTTTTTTGGAAAACAATCTCGAATTAAGCAGACTGGTACAGCAGAAGTACAAGACTGCGACCTCAAAAAACAGGATCCAAAAAATGAGCATATCGATGCCGTGGAGCGTCAAAATGCGGTAGTACATCACATCATTCAGCAGATGCACGGCAGACCATCGTGTGAGTCCGAGAAGGATTGCAGCAATGCCTCCGACGAGCAAGCACACAACGCCAAACACAGCGTTCGCTTTAATGAAAAAGGACGCATCGAAGCACACGGGCAAGCCTGTTGTGCCACACTGTCGAGAGCGTCCAGGTAAAAAGTTTGTCATGTGGACCTCTTAATCGACGATGATGCGGCCGGTCATCAGGTGATGACCTATTCCGCAGAATTCGTTGCAGATGATTTCAAACTCTCCGGACGACGTTGGAGTGAGAGTAAGAACGTGATCGTATCCAGGCAGCACCTGGAAATTCATGTTCATCGGCAACAGGGAAAACCCGTGTTGTAGATCTGTAGACGAAATATGGACTCGATACTCCTGGCCCTTCTTCAATTTTAGGATGGGATACCAGCTCCACATGCGACCAACCAGATAGGCATCTCCTCCTGGAGAAGGCTCCACGATGGGGATACCATTCATTTCGCCAACTTTATTGGTTGCTACTTGACGATCAACACGTTCTTGAAATTGAACTTTATCGACAGCGTAAGATTCGCCTGTCGAGTTTTGTTTGCCCTTAAAATGGGCATAGGGCATCGCGATAAACATCACGAGGCACCATATAAGGCCCACCCCGATCCAGAGTCGTTCTGGTCCTGCTGGCGCGACAAACCAATCTTTTGGCGGCGGATGCAAACTCATAGTTGACCTCTCTTATGGCAAAGTTGCAGGTGACATACTTGCGAGCTCAATCCATCCCCACACTGTATAGGACAGCGTCGGAATGACAACGCCCAGCACAAGCAAGAGCCACGGGTTGTCCATTAGCCTTTGCAAGGCGTGTTTTTGTTGATTGTCTGTGTTTTCCATGTGCATCTCCAGGTGGTAGTAGGAAGAATTGAACCTATTTAAGGTATTAAGACCTTTTTATCCATAATAACAGAATCACGAGCTTCTGTCAACGAATGCACACGGTTTTCAATCTTTTAATGCGCAACAATGCACTGCATTAAATCTGATGGGGACACCATCGCTCTTTACGAACGAGGTATTACACCCTATAAAGGGAAGGACAGAAGGCCCTCCCCCACGTCTTGAGTCCAAGATCAAGCGATAGGGACTGCGGGACGACTTTGCACGGCCATTTCTCGCCGGAATCAGAAGCAGGTGACGAGCAAATGAGAGGGCATTCCTCATCCCCAAGTGGAGGATGAGTCAGCATATTCTAGCTTGCTGGAAGGCCTGAGTTACAAGTCAGGTTATTTAGAGGTGTTTCTGTAGAAGAGCACTCCACCGGACACGCCGCCCACGAATAGGTCCAAATCGCCATCGTTGTCAATATCTGCAAACTCCGGCGTGGCAATCGCCTGCGTGTCGATGTCCAGTATCCCCCACTCAACGAATTCTGCTTCCTCTGCTGTGCCATCGTTGAGATAGAGAAACATTCCCTCCAGTTCTGAACCCACAATCATGTCGTAGTCTCCATCCTCATCTAGATCTGCGAAGGTTGGAAAACTGCGTCGGCCGATATCAATATCGAGCCAGGTGTCAGACACTAGCTGGAAATTTGGTACAGATGCCGAGCCTTCGTTTGAATAGAAGTTTAAACTTCCGGAAGCCTCTCCGATGACGAGATCGAGATCACCATCATTATCTATGTCTACCAGTGTTGGAGACGCGTTCTGGCCGCGGGTCAACGCCGCGTAAACAGGGTTTTGTTCTATCAGATTCAAGGCTGAAGCATCGCCGTCATTTCTGAAGTAAGCAACCTCTTTGTTCCACTTTCCGACCAGGAAGTCCAAATCACCATCCGCATCCAGATCTGCGATCGCTGGATTATGGTGGTAGGTGCTCGTCAAGTCCATGGTCTCCGTGTAAACGAACGAGGCGCTTTCAGCCGTTCCGATGTTTTCAAACGCGAACATGAGCGAGGTCTTCTGATTGGTCGGTTCGATTTTATTCGATACGATCATATCCAGATCGCCATCGTCGTCAAGATCTGCGAGCTTGATGATGCTCTCACTACCCACATCCAGATCATAAAGGTAGCGGCGGGTGTTCACTTCAAACTGACCATCGTCGTCTTGGATCATCAGATAGAAGTTATTTCTAGACGTGCCATTCGCATTAAACGCTCCTCCCAGGACGCCAAAGACCATGTCGAGGTCTTCGTCGCCATCGACATCTAAAAGAACGGGAGCATTGTATCCACTCGTAGCCACGGGGTTGTTGAGCGGCCAGCTAAGCGGCTCACCACGCAGAGATGGTGCGCCACACGTTCCTTGATTTCGAACCAGCAAAATTCCTGCTTCGAAAAAATCGCCCCAGAATAGATCTAAATCTCCGTCCAAGTCAACGTCCGCGAAGTTCATTGTGTTGGCGCCGTGCAAGGAGACATTTTCCCCGACAATCTCGATGTCCTCCCAACGATCCGTCACAAACCTGAATCGGGGAACCCCATCTGCATCGTTTCCGACTGATTCATACCGGGTAATTGTACCTGTTACTCGCCCAATGAACAGATCCAGAAGCCCGTCACAATCGATATCGACGATATGTGGAATGTTTTGCCGATCGGCAAATATTGGTGTATTGGTCGCATCCAACAGTGAATCGACAGCAATCACAAAATTTGGAACCGCGTCAGTTCCTTCGTTACGATAGAATCGAATATGGCTGAATCGTTCTTCGGTCAACACGTCCATATCTCCATCTTGATCCAGATCAACCATCCGATACCATTCTCCCGTATCCAGGCCTTCGTATGC
>Ga0315336_1001360_pt1 | contig 48584 bp, 42 predicted proteins | sample ASW5metaG_FD_204512 | JGI IMG/M metagenome (GOLD analysis project Ga0315336, IMG submission 204512) | Ammonia-oxidizing marine archaeal communities from Monterey Bay, California, United States - ASW #5 | ecosystem: Environmental > Aquatic > Marine > Intertidal zone | place: USA: California...
CGATCCGGACCTCCGGCCGTTCCTGGCGCAGCACCCGGCCGACACCGGCCACCGTGCCGCCCGTGCCATACCCGGTGACCAGGTAGTCCAGCCTCGAACCGGCGAAATCATTGACGATCTCGCGGCCCGTGGTCGCCTCGTGGATGGCGGCGTTGGCTTCCGTCTCGAACTGGCGGGCCAGGAACCAGCCATTGGCCTCGGCGAGTTCGACCGCCTTCTTGTACATGCCGAACCCTTTTTGGGCCCGCGGCGTCAGCACCACCTTGGCGCCGAGCATCCGCATCAGCTTGCGGCGTTCGATGGAGAAGCTGTCGGCCATCGTCACCACCAGCGGGTAACCCTTCTGCGCGCAGACCATTGCAAGGCCGATGCCGGTGTTGCCGCTCGTTGCCTCGACCACCGTCTGGCCGGGCTTCAACTTGCCGCTGCGTTCGCCTTCCTCGATGATGTTGAGCGCCAGCCGGTCCTTCACCGAGGCCGCCGGGTTGAAGAACTCGGCCTTCACATAGATCGTCGCGTGCCCCGGGCCGAGATTGTTGACGCGGACGACCGGCGTGTCGCCGACCGTTTCGAGAATGCTCTCGAACAGGCGGCCACGCCCGGCCGTGGTTCTGATTTTCAATTGATGCAACATGGTTTTGCTCCTGGATGTGCTCACACGTCGGTTACAGTCCGGCGGCTTGGGCGGCGCGGTTTCGACACCTAGCCGCGATAGCTTGTCTGATGGGCCGCTAAATGCGGCAACGGCGGCGTTCCGGCACGGAAACAGGCTGCCGGCTGCCTCCTGTCGTCTTTGGTGATACAATATGGACCAATTGGCCAGCGTTGGAGAAAGCGTGGAAACATACGTGGAATCCACCCGATCGGGCCTGAACAGCCGCTTTGGCCTGTCCATAAGGCTGCTCGGGCAACTGACGATCGCCCGCGAAGGAGTGCCCGTTATATTGCCTTCGTCGCGCAAGCTGCGTGCACTGCTTGCCTATCTGGCGATGGCGCCGCACCCCGTCAGCCGCAGCCGCCTTTGCGAACTCCTCTGGGACGTGCCCAACGACCCGCGCGGCGAACTGCGCTGGTGCCTGAGCAAGCTGCGCGCCGCCCTTGATGACCTGGATCGGCGCCGGGTCGAAACCGACGGCGAAATGGTGTCGCTCCGCCTCGACGATGTCCATGTCGACGCGCTGGATGCCGCCTCAGCGGTTGCCGAAGGTGTCGAGACGCTGGATCTCACGCGGCTGCAAGCGCTCTCGCGAGATTTCGCCGGCGACTTTCTCGACGGCCTCGAGCTGGATCGCAACCCGCATTTCACCAGCTGGCTCACGGCGCAACGCCGCCGTTTCAGCGCAAGCCACGTCGCCGTCCTGGAGCATATCATCGGTCTTGTCCCGCCGGGAGCCGATGAAGCCGGCGCCTATATCGACAAATGGCTGGAGCTTGCGCCCTTCGATGGCCGCGCGCATGTAGCGCTGCTGGAAAACCTGGCCCGGCGCGGGCAAATCGGCGCCGGCGAGGAGCATCTTGCCACCGCAGCCGACCTGTTTCATTCGGAAGAACTGGATTTCGCACCGTTGCGCGAGGCTTGGCGGGAGATAAGAACCCGCAACGCCGGCGCGACGCAAGGCGCACGATCCGAGCCTGCTTTACCAACCCCGGACTTGCCGGTAGCCGCGATCGAGTCAGACCCAGCGGCGACGCGCCGTGCTTCGCTCGCGGTGATGCCCTTTGCGGAAATCGCAGGCACTGGCGGCTTCCGTGGCGGGCTTGCCGACGGCCTCACGCACGACATCATCACGCGGCTTGCCAAGCTTCGCGATTTCTTTGTCATCGCCCGGGGCTCTGTCTTCGCGCTCGCCGAAAAGAACATTGCCCCGGAAGACGCCGGACGCAGGCTCAATGTCGACTATGTCGCGACCGGCTCTGTGCTTAGCCTGCCGGGCCGGTTCATGGTATCGGTCGAGCTTGTTGAGGTGCGCACGGCTAGGATCGTCTGGGCAGAAACCTTCGAGCACAGGCCCGACGACGTGTTCATCGTCATCGAGGATATCGGCAACAGCATAGTCTCTTCCATCGCCGCCGAGATCGCGACGGTGGAGCGCAACCGCGCATTGCTGAAGGCACCCAATTCGCTCAATGCCTGGGAGGCTTATCATCGCGGCCTCTGGCACATGTACCGCTTCACGCGTCAGGAGAACGAGCTGGCGCAGCATTTCTTCAGCGAAGCGCTGAAGCTCGACCCGACCTTCGCGCGCGCCTATGCCGGCCTTTCCTTCACCCACTGGCAGAGCGCCTTCCAGCGCTGGGGCGACCGCGACCGCGAGACCGCGCTTGCCTTCGAAAGCGCGGGCCAAAGCCTCCTGGTCGATGATCGCAACCCCGCCGCCCACTGGGCGATGGGTCGCGCGCTATGGCTTCGCGGCGAGCAGGACGGCGCGTTGCTGGAACTGGCGAGCGCCGTCGACCTCAGCCCCAATTTCGCTCTCGGCCATTACGCGCTGTCCTTCGTCCATTCGCAGTCGGGCGACCCGCAATCGGCGATCGGTTCGTCCGATCATTCGCGGCATCTGAGCCCCTTCGATCCGCTGCTGTTCGGCATGATGGGCGCTCGCGCCATGGCCCACGCCCGTCTCGGCGAATATGAAGCGGCCGCCGAATGGGCGCTGAAGGCCGCCGCCAGGCCAAACGCCCATATCATCATCCTGGCGATCGCCGCCCACTGCCTGGCACTGGCTGGCCGTCAGGACGAAGCGCGGAAGTACACCGGCATGATCCGCGACACCTTGCCGAACTATAGAGCCGACGATTTCATCGCCACGTTCCGGTTCGACCGCGATGCCGAAGCCCTGTTCCGGAACGGCGCCAAGCTCATCGGGCTGAATTGAGCCCTTGCCGCTGGCCGACCTTGTGTGCCCATATTCAGGTAGGGCCGAGCCGCAGATGTCTCTCGAGAACCTGAGCGCAGTGGACTTCGTTCCGAGAGCACAGGAAGCGCGGGGATGTATCATTTGCAGGCTGGCATAACCTGAATGTCGGCGCACTTCAGTGCGTCAGCGGACCGCTGGCCTTCCGCCAGGCGTCGATGCCGCCCTGGATGTGGCGGGCACTGGACATTCCGACATCCTGCGCGGCTTGCACCGCCATCGCCGAACGCTCCCCGAAAGCGCAGTAGAACAGGAGCTGCTTGGCTGTCGATTTCGCCAGCTCATGCAGCATGCCGCCGGCGGCGATGTTTTCCTGCAGACGCGCATAGGGAAGATGGATCGCGCCAGGGATGATGCCGTGCCGCTCGCGTTCGGTCTGCTCACGCAGGTCGATAAGGGCCACGTCGGGTCGCCCGATCAGCGCCAACGCCTGCTCGGCGCTGACCGCCCAGCCGCGGCTGGCGATATCGTCCTGATGCAGGCCGACCCGCATGTTGGCGGGCACGGCGACATCCATCATCTTCGGGTTGGCCAGGTTGAGATTGTTCATGATGTTCACATACTCGTCGACCGACTTCACCTGCAGGCGTGGGTTGAAGGCTTTCTCCTCGCCGATCGTCGACACGGTCTCGCCCTTGTAGTCATGCGCGGGGAAGATCAGCGTCTCGTCCGGCAGCTTGAGCAGACGGCCGAAGATCGATTCATATTGCTGGCGCGGATCGCCGTTCTGGAAATCGGTGCGGCCGGTGCCGCGGATGAGCAGCGTGTCGCCGGTGAAGACGCGGTCGGGCAGGACGAAGCTGTAGGAATCGTCGGTATGGCCCGGCGTATAGATGACATCGAGCGCCAGCCCCTCGATGCCGAGCTTGTCGCCATCGGCGAGCCGCATCGATACCACGTCGGCCTTGGTCTGCTCGCCCATTACGGTCACGCAATGCGTCTTGTCGCGCAGCGCGCCGAGACCGGTGATGTGGTCTGCATGAAGATGCGTGTCCACCGCCTTGACCAGCCTCAGGTCCAGTTCGTTGACGAGTTGCAGGTAGCGCTCGACCTTCTCCAGCACCGGGTCGATGATCAGCGCCTCGCCGCCGCGCCGGCTGGCAAGGAGATAGGAATAGGTGCCGGAAACGGAATCAAAGAGCTGACGGAAGATCATTGGCCAAGCATCCCCGCTGCATTTCGTCGCCAGGCGTCGTCGGCGCGACCGTAGCAGTATTCTGCCGCGAGGACATCTGGGAACGGAGCGGAGATTTTGCGCCTGCCACGCATGAAAGACAAGGTTGGGCCGGGTAAAGCCCCCTATGCGCTCGTCTCTCTGATGTGGATTGTCCGCTCGAAATACGGGGTTGCCGGGCCAGGCCGCGCCCAGCGGCACGCGGTAGCGCTCTAACGCGTGAACTTCTCCTGCCCCGTGATCGCCAGCCCACTCTTCAGATATGGGTGCAAAGTCAACCCGCAAGCCTCGGCCATTCGTCTTGAGGCCGCGTTGGTTGCGGCCACCTGTTCATAAAACACCGTGGCGCCATATTGCTCGAACGCCATCACGGCAGCGCAGGCGTTCATATAGCTGCCCAGCGACTTGCCTCTGTAAGCCGAGGACACAGCCGCAAGCCCGCCCCAGGCGAACGTGCGAAACTCGCTGAAAGAATTGTGTGGCATGTAGACGAAGGACGTGGCTGCGAGTTCGCCTTGTTCATCGACGATCGCGAATGTCCGTCCGGTCACGGATTCTCCCGCTAGTGTCGACCTGGAAAACGGCGCAAGACCATTTGCCGAGAGGAACACCTGCACGCGCTCCAGTTCCGCCTCGCGTGGTCTGTTGGACAGATCGACATGGCTGAAGCCAGGCGGCGTGCCTCGTTCCACGATCTGCTTTGACAAAGTGAGAACCTCGCTGGCGGAGCCCATGAAAGTATCCCACCAATCCACCCGATATCCCCGCGCCCCCAGGAATTCGGTGATCGCCCCGGTGCAGCCTTCGTGGACGAGGCGAAATCCGAAGCCGCCATCGGCTTCCAGCATGCCAACGCACGCTTCCAATCCGACCCGGTCGACATCGTCCGTCGAAACCATGCGGCCCGCGTTGCAAAGCCCAGGGATGCCATCGACCGTGGCCGCAAGCTCATCTGCACGCCGCTGCAGGCGCTGCTGCAACTCAGTCCCGAAATACCCCCTCATCGAGTCCCCCCAACGAGCGGCTGATCAAAGGCAGCCATTCCGGTGTTCCGTTACCCGCGGAGCCGGATGCCTACCTCCTCAGCACCGCGCTCAGCACGTCCCTGATGCCGATCGCGCCGACGAAGCGCGAGCCTTCGTCGAACAGTGCCACCGGGGCCGTCTGCGAGCGGTGCATTGCGAGCATCACCGTCTTCAGCGGCGTGCCGGGATTGGCCCAGAACACCTGCGCGCCCTCCTCCGGCTGACCCTCGACATCGGCGCAGGAAACCCACACCGCCGGCTTGCCGTCGCGTTCGGCCGCCGCCACCAAACCATGCTCGTCGATCTTGAAGCGGGTCGTCTTGCGGCGGTCGAGCCAGACCCAGCCGTCCTCACCCTGCTCAAGGTCGCGGCGATCGCGCATCACGTTCCACGCCGTCAGCACCGACAACGGGTTCACATTGGCGATGAAGTCGCGGACATAGTCGTTGGCGGGCCTGAGCACGATGTCTTCCGGCGCGCCGGTCTGGACGATGCGGCCACCTTCCATGATCGTGATGTGGCTGCCGATCTTCAGAGCCTCTTCAAGGTCGTGGCTGACGAAAATGATGGTCTTCTTCAACTCGGCCTGGAGCTGCAGCAATTCATCCTGCAGCTTGGTGCGGATCAGCGGGTCGAGCGCCGAGAATGGCTCGTCCATGAGCAGGATCGGCGCTTCGGTTGCGAAGGCCCGGGCAAGACCGACACGCTGCTGCATGCCGCCCGAGAGCTCGTGGGCGTATTTCTTCGACCACTGATCGAGATGGACAAGCTTCAGTTGCTTCTGCACGCGCGCCTTGCGCTCGGCCTCGGGCACGCCGGCAAGCTCGAGGCCGAAGCCGACATTTTCCTCGACCGTGCGCCAGGGCAGCAGGCCGAACTGCTGGAACACCATGGCCACCTGCTTCTGCCGCAGCCGCCGCAAGGTCGCCTCGTCGCAGGTGACCACATCGACGATGCGGTCGCCGTCCTTGACCAGCACCTGGCCACGCGACACGACGTTCAGCCGGTTGACGGCGCGAAGCAGGGTCGACTTGCCGGACCCGGACAGTCCCATAAGCACCGAGATCTCGCCCTCATTCACGGTGAGGCTAGCGCCGGCGCAGCCCAGCACGTTGCCGGTCTTTTCCAGGATCTCGGCACGGGTGGCGCCCTGGTCGATCATCGCCAGCGAACCCGCCTGGTCGGCGCCGAAGACGATGTCCACATTCTTGAAATCAACGGCGACGGTCATTTCTTGCCTCCGACGCCGATGCGGGTCATGCGGTCGAGCACGATGGCTAGAACGACGATAGCCAGGCCAGCCTCAAGCCCGAGATCAATGCGGCGCGAGCCGAGCGCGCGGTTGATTTCGGTGCCGAGGCCGCCGGCGCCGATCAGCGCGGCGAACACAACCATGGACAGCGACAGCATGATCGATTGCGTCAGGCCAGCCATGATGGTCGGCAGCGCCGACGGCAGCTCCACCTTCCACAGAAGCTGGCGTTTGGTGGCGCCGAAAGCCTCGCCCGCCTCGACGATCGCCTTGGGCACGGAGACCACGCCGAGATGGGTGAGTCGCACGGCCGTCGGGATGACGAAGATGATTGTGACGATGAGGCCCGGCGCGTTGCCGAGCCCGAACAGGGTCAGCACCGGGATCAGGTAGACGAAGGTGGGCAGGGTCTGCATCAGGTCGAGCACCGGCAGCATGACGCGGTAGACCTTCGGCTTGTGCGCGGCCCAGATGCCGAGCGGCACGCCGATGGCCATCGCCATGGCGGCGGCGGCAACCACCAGCACCAGCGTCTGCACCGTCTGCTTCCACAGGTTCTGGTTGATGATGAAGACAAGGCCGAGGAAGACGCCGATGGCGAGCGGCCGCGAACGCTGCAAGAGCCAGGCGACGATAGCGATGATCAGCGCCAAAAGCACGGGCGGTACCATCAGCAGGAGGTTCACCGCTCCGTCGAGGATGAAATTCAGCCCGTTCGAGAACGCCCGGAAGATGGTGTCGAAATTATCCGTAAGGAAGCCGAAGAACGCCTTGCCCCACGGCCCGATGGGGATCTTGTAGTCGGTAAGGAATTTAGAAATCGGATCCATCTTTCCCCTCTCAACTCCGCCGCGCTTGCCGTGCGGTCATCTTCTCACGTCTCCGGGCGTATGAAAAAGGGCAGCCTCTTCCAGGGGCTGCCCTTTTCCGGGAATCACGCCGGCCCCAAGCCGCTCAGCCGCCGAGGGCTGTCTTGATGGCAGCCGCCGCGTCGCCACCGTCGAAGGTAGTGACGCCGGCAATCCAGGGCGCGATCGCGTCCGGATGCTTCTTAAGCCAGTCGGTTGCCACCGTCTGGGCGTCGCCGCCCTTCAGGATCGCGTCCATCATCTGGCCTTCCATGTCGAGGTTGAACTTCAGATTGGCGATGAACTTGCCGGCGTTCGGGCATTCGGTGGTATAGCCCTTGCGCACGTTGGTATAGACGGTCGCGGCGCCGAAGCCGCTGTCGCCCATGCCGTCGAGATAGGTGATCTTCATGGCGCCCATCACGGGATGCGGCGTCCAGCCCAGGAAGGCGATCCATTCGTTGTTCTTCATGGACTGCTCAGCCTGCGTCAACATGCCGGCTTCCGAGGACTCGACCAGTTCGAACCCGGCGAGATTGTCCTTCGGGTTCTTGATCATGTCCAGGATGATGCGGTTGCCGTCATTGCCGGCCTCGATCCCGTAGATCTTGCCGTTGAACTTGTCCTTGAACTTGCCGAGATCGGTCAGCGACTTCACTCCGGCGTCCGCGACATAGGTCGGCACCACGATACCGTAGCCGGCGCCGGTCAGGTTTGTGCTGATCGTCTCGACGGAACCGTCGGCGGTGTAGTCCTTGATGTCGTTGGTCATCGACGGCATCCAGTTGCCGAGGAAGACGTCGAGGTCCTTGTTCTTCAGCGAGGCATAGGTCACCGGCACCGAAAGCTGGATCACCTGTGGCTGATAGCCCAGCGCAGTCAGCAGCACCGAAGCCAACCCTGTGGTGGCCTGGATGTCGGTCCAGCCGACGTCGGACAGGCGAACCGCCTTGCAGCTCGCCGGATCGCCCGCATAGGCGGACGTCGTGGACAGAAGCGCCGCGAGGCCGAGGCCTGCGACGAACGATTTCATACGCGACATGAACTTTTCTCCCATTTGAACTTCGAGGCAAACGACGTCACGGTTCTTGCATCCGCCCTTGTTTCGTCAGCCAAACACCATTTTGATGCTGATTCAAGCGGTTCGACATCACGATGAACGGCGCGTGCTGGCCATTACGCGACATGACTGCCTTTTGAACGACATGGAGCTGAACGACAGAGAGTTGAACGACAGGGAGTTTTTGGTGGACGGAGCCGGCGCCCCCTCCCCGTGCAGAGGCAAGTCGGCTTAAAAGCACCTACCATGGCCAAGCTCTACTTCCACTATGCGACGATGAACGCAGGCAAGACGACGATGCTTCTGCAGGCGTCCTACAACTACCGCGAACGCGGCATGTCGACGATGCTGTTCGTCGCCGGCCATTACCGCAAGGGCGATAGCGGGCTGATCTCGTCGCGCATCGGTCTCGAATCCGAGGCGGAGATGTTCCGCGACGGCGACGATCTGTTCGCCAGGGTGGCCGAGCATCACGAGCATGCGAGCGTGCATTGCGTCTTTGTCGACGAGGCCCAGTTCCTCGAGGAGGATCAGGTCTGGCAGCTCGCCCGCATCGCCGACCGTCTGGATATTCCGGTCATGTGCTACGGCCTGCGCACCGATTTCCAGGGTAGTCTCTTCTCCGGCTCTCGAGCGCTGCTCGCCATAGCCGACGACCTGCGGGAGGTGCGCACCATCTGCCGCTGCGGCCGCAAGGCGACGATGGTGGTCAGGCTCGGCCCTGACGGCAAGGTTGCAAAACAGGGCCAGCAGGTGGCTATCGGCAAGGACGTCTATGTCTCTCTATGCCGCCGCCACTGGGAAGAAGAGATGGGGAGAGCCGCCCCCGAGGACTTCATTGGCTTCACCAGCAGTTGACCCCAAGCAGATATTCGAGAGACGTTCGGCGGGTATCTCATTTTATTTCTTTGTTTTCCGGCTTCCGGTCGAAAGGCCGTGGGCCACTCTTGCGAAACCAGCCTGATTCAAGCTGTCGAGGCGCGCCGCGCCGCAAACCGCCAGCCAAGCCGCACGACGATTGTCGCCAGCGCGATCAGCGCCATGCCCAAGGCTTGTGTGACGCTCGGCGCCGCCCTGCTCTATGCGGGGGCGACGATCCTCGCCAAGCGTTCGGACAACAGCGCGCCGAGATCACAGTGCTGTGCCAGACGCTGGTCGGCGTCGCGCTGCTCGCCCCGTTCGCCGGCGTCGGTCATCCGATCCCGCCGGTGTCGTGGGACTGGCTGGTGCGCATCGGAGTACCGCATACCGGCATTGCCTATGTGCTGGTGAATGCCGCCTTCGCACGCCTGACGCGGAGATGGCTCGAACCCGAATGTGGTGTCTGTCGCGGGGTGTGGCGTTTGCAAAGGCTTCGCTTTATAACGCCGACAGCCAGAACTCTCCGGGGTCAGCCATGCTTCGAGCCATTTCGTCCGCCGCGGTCATGCTGCTTGCCGGCGACCTTGCCGCCCATGCCGATGGCGACGCCGCCCTTGGCAAGAAGGTCTTCAACCGATGCGTCCCCTGCCACGAGGCGGCGACGGATCGCGACAAGGTAGGCCCTCATCTGCTGGGTGTCGTCGGCCGCAAGGCCGCCTCGGCGGACAGCTTTGCCGGTCATTATTCGCAGGCCATGAAGGATGCCGGCGCCGCCGGCCTCGTCTGGAACGAGACCAACCTCGCCGAATATCTCAAGGCGCCCAGGCAGAAGGTTCCAGGCAACAAAATGGCCTTCACCGGCCTGGCCAGCGATGACGACATCGCCAATGTCATCGCCTATCTTAAGGCCGACCCCAAGCCCTGATCGGTATGGGAGAGAAACCGGCGTTGCCCGACCGCCGAACAAAAAAGACCGGTTGCCAATCATTGATTTCTACGCGACCCGCCGCAAGAGATTTGCCGGCGTTGTTTCACCGCCTTCAGCGCCGCAAAAACAAGAACTTAAGGCATATCAGCTAAAGCTGCTCTACCGCGGGGCGCGTTACTGGGCGCCATACGCATGCTTGCATTATCTTTCAAGGGCCTAACCAGTTCTTTGTTTTGACGCCTCTCTCGGTCTTCCTTCTTTCAATCCATTGAGGCCCCCCATATATTCGCCGCCACGTGCGATACGAGACAGGATGCCGAAGCGGGAGGCCCCAATGGCGACATTGCAGAATTTCGATGCCGAAATTGTAAAGACCAGGCAGGTCGTCGAGGATATGCGCGCCAAGATCGAGCAGTCCGGCACCGTTCTCGACACGCTCGCGCAGGCCGACAAGAAGATCGGCGATGCTGATTTCGACATCGAGAACGCCCGCATCGAGGATGTGTTGAAGCAGCAGAAGGTCATGGAAGGCAACATCGCCGACCTGATCATCGGGCTGGAGGACGCAACCAATGTCTTCGGCACCGAATTCGAGAGCATGAAGAACTACACCGGCTGGGAAAACTTCGTCGGCGTCTTTTCGGCGCAGCGCAAGCAGCGCATGCGCACCGACCGCGTCCGCAACATGTCGCTGGCCGGCAACCTTCAGGAGCTTTTGGCGAAGTCGGATACCATCGTCGGCATCCTGAAGGCGCAGAAACAGGTCCTCGACCAGCGCTACAAGACTTCCGAGACCAGCCTGTCGCAGGTGATCGAGCGCCGCAAGGTGACCATGACCAATCTGGAAGCAGTGCAGAAGCGCATCGAGGCATTGAACCCCCTGCTGCTCGACATCGAGAACAAGATCGCCGCCTCGACCACGCAGAAGGAGCGTACCGAGCTTGAGGGCGAGCGCTCGAAAATGGCGACCGAATACAACGAGAAGCAGGCCAAGGAGCAGGAACTTCTGGCCGAAAGCCAGACGCTCGAGCGCTACACCTCGATGTTCCAGACTTTCGTCGATTCACTCAACAACCAGATCGCCGCGCAGTCGACGCTGATCAACAAGCTGACCATCGACACCGAGCAACGCATCGTTCTCTACAAGGCCCTGGAAGATTCACTGAAGACGGCCGCCCAACAGGACGTCGCCCACAAGATCAACACGCTGGGCAGCAAGGTCGACAACACCGCCGAGGAGACGATGGCTGGCATCGGCGCGGCCTCGCAGAAGCACATCGGCGATTTGCTTGAAATGCATGAGAAGAACATGGTGGCTTCAGCCGACATCCAGCGCCGCAAGAAGCTTGCCGACGATGCCTTCGCGCGCCGCTTCGACGATGTGATGAAGAAGCACAACGCCGCCAACTATGTGCAGCAATAGGCGGCGCCGCTGATTTCATTTCCACGGCAGCCACATGACATCTGAAAACGACGCGGCGGCCCGCTACTTCTCCGCCATCACGGCCGCGCTGAGCGGGCTGGAAGTGTTCATGCGCGACGACCGCTCGCCGCTGTACCGGCATGGCATCGTCGCCAGGATCGTCGCGGAATATATCGCGCGGCTGGACAAGTCCTTTGCCTGCTGGCGCAACCGCCTGGGTTTCATGGACACTTTCCGCATTTCGCGCGCCGATAGCGGGTATCCGGTGTTCCAGAACCTGCTTGAGCTGGAAAACGACCGCCAGCAGGCCGATGCCAGGCTTGCCAACATCCCTCAGGCCGCGGAGCTGCGCGAGGAGATGGCCGACTTCATCTTGCGCCACAAGGAATTTCCCGAAGCGCTGCAGAGATCGATGGCCGAGCGGCTCTATCTGGAGGACGTCAGGAGCGAGGCGACCTTCGGCCCGTTCACGCTGGCGCAGACGGCCAAGGTCTCGGTCAACCCGAAGACCATGCGGCCCTATTACCTTGTCCACTGGGCCACCTTCGACGGCAGCGCCAACCTGCCGCTGGTCTACATGGTTACGGTGGAAGACTCCTCCGAAAGCATGGTGCGCCAGTTGGTCGACGCGAACGGCAAGCTGAACGAGAAGGTTGACATACCGCTTCCCGTCGACGGCCTGCTTAACCCTGAGCTTGCGCACCGCTTCGACGACTTCACCGAAAAGAACTCGGCCTACACGCTCTCGCCGGCGACCATTGCCGTCAATCTCGACAAGGATTTCGAGCCGCTGCACCCGAAGCAGCTACGGCGGGTGGTGCTCGGGCCCTTCTACTCGGCCGGCATCACCGACAACAATTCGACCGTGACCGAGGTGCTGGCCAAGGTGCGCAAGCCGGAGAACGCATGGCTGCTCACCTGGACCATCCAGGAGGTCTTTTCCAAGGGCGAAAAGCCCGGCCGCAGGGGCCTTTTCTCCAGCGAGAAGACCACGCAGGAGTTCTTCATCAACACCGACGATCTCGAAGCGGCTCGCCAGGGCGTGTCGAGCTACGAGAATCACGCGCTGATCCCACACGAGGCCTACCAGGCGCTCTATGCAGCGGGCGAGGCGCAGAAGATCTTTTCCGGCTACAAGGTTCACGTCCTGTCCAACGGGCAGGTCATCAGCGACGTCTGACCGTCAAACCGCGGAGCATCCTTCATGGACACCGGCCTGACAACAATCTCGGAAGCCGCAATCGAAAAGCATCGCGCGATTGCGCAGAGCTTCATCACTCGCATCGTCGTGCTGGAGGATTCGTCGCGCGAATCGGGCACCGCGCTCGCCGGCACCAATCGCCGCTTCGTCTCGACCGTGTCTGTCGGTTCGGTGCGCCGCACGCGCGAGGTCGAGCTCTCGAAGACGGTTGCGGCCATTCATCCCGACGACCAGTTGATGAGCATCCCGCAACATACGCTGCTCTACCGCGCCCGGCGCGGCCTGGCGATCGCGCTCGCCATATCGGACGTCTTCGCCGAGGGCTCCGACCTCGAAGGCCTGCAGGCAAAGAACACGCGCGCCCCGCTGGAAGGCGACGAGGCCGCCACCTTCAAAAAGCTCCTGTCGGCGTCGGCTTACATCTCGGCCTTCAGTTTCGCTTCCTACCTGTTCCAGCTGATCGACAGCGATGGCGAGGCGCCCAACGACAGCCCTGAGCCCGACTTCCTGTTCGACACGCCGCAGGATGCGGTGAAGTCGATCGTCGCCGGCCTCGACAAGGCGATCGCCGGCTCGAAGGACGACGCCGACCTGATGACCCGGGCACGGGCTTTTGCCCGCGTCGCCATCGACGGGCTCTTGGCGCGAAAAGGCCGCTTCGACGGCATCGGCCCGTTCGAGAATGCGCATATCCGCATCGATGTCGACGATTTCACCCTCGACGGCTTCGACGTCGCGCCCGGCAAGCGTTCCAAGCCGCTGGTGATGACCTTCAAGAAGCCGGAAGAGGTGGTCGGCAACCACATCGCCAAGTACCAGTCGGTCAAGCTCGCCAAGATGCTGATGGCCTATGACTTCGAGCGCGAATTGAACCCCTTCGTCGAGCTCGGTGGCTTCCTGTTCACCTTCATCGGCGACGGCGCGCCCGGCACCGGCAAGACGACTCTCATTCAGATGATAGCCGGCCTGGTCAATGGCTACTGTCAGGTGGCCGGCTATCCTTTCGCCTATGAGAATTTCGGCGTCGACCAGATTTCGTCCTACCAGGGCAAGTCGGGTCAGAATTGCCGCCAGTTCATCAACAACGTTCTCAATCCGCGCGTCATCGGCTTCGGCACCATCGACGACATCGACCAGGTGGCGGCACGCCGCTCCGACGATCGCGCGTCGGCCGGACAGCAGGAGATCACCGGCGTCCTTATGGATGCCTTCGCCGGCGCCTCGACGGTCGTGCGCGGCAACTGCTCCTTCGGTATGTTCTCCAACTATCCCGAGAATGTCGACGACGCGCTGCGCCAGCGCGCCGGCGCGCGCTGGCTGGTCGATGGCCCGCAGACGCGCGACGACTACATCGACATCTTCGTGTTGCTTGCCGGCAAGAACCACAAAATCCCGCTGGGCAAGCACGAACTCTATGCCGCGCAGGAAATCCAGCGTGCGGTGAGCGAGGCTTACGAAGAGCACGCGAAGCCTCGGGAAGAGGGGCTGATGAAGGTCTACGAGCGCTATGTGAAGGAGAACGGCGCGCCGAAGACCATGGCGGACGTCGGCACCTATCTGCACATGATCAAGGATGCCGAGCCGCGCTTCACCGGCCGCGCCATCAAGAACGTCACCGACGCCATCAAGATGCGCGCCATGGACATCGAGTTGCCGGACGAATGGTTCGAGAAACCGGAAGCCTTCATGCACAAGAGCTACGACGACAAGAAGGCGATGATCGAGGAACTGCGCGGGCCGTTCTCGATGGACATGGTCATGCAGGAGATCAACCGCTACGCCGATTCCGAATTCCGCTATTCCGACAAGTCCGACGATGCCGCGGTCGAGAAGCTCCTGCGCGACGCACGCCTGCGCGAACGCGCGGCGCGCGAGATGGAGGAGTTGAGGAAGAAGGGGCTGTGGAATGCGTAAGCTGCGCCAACGCCCCCTTCTCCCCGTGAACGGGGAGAAGGAAAGATGAAAACCGCCAAAAAGCCCGACCTTCTGCGCGACAACGAACTTTTCTACGGCAGGTTGCTCACCGTCGACGAGCCGCATCTCATCCAACGCTACCACAAGGCGCTCGTTGCCTTTGGCCTCGCGCCAACCAGGCTGGTAAGCTTCCAGATCGACCGTACCGGCTTCTCGCCCGAAATCGCCGAGGAATGTGGCGACTACGACTATCTCGACCCCAACGAGGTCAACCGCCGCTTCATCATCCTGACGCCCTCGCAGATCGACCTGCCGGTGGTGCACACCGCCTTCTCCAACACCTCGCAGCTGATGTTCGAGTTCATGTCCAAGAACCAGCGCGCCATCGACGCGCTGACCATCAAGGACGTGATCTACGGCGAGATCGAGGACTCCGTTCCGAAGGTCAACGACATCGAGGACCTGCTCGCGATCAACCAGGTCGAGTTCAAGGTGCTGTCGGCCGAGGACGTGCTGGGCAAGGCAGCCGAGCTCGGCAAGCTCGTCGACCGGCTGAAGCAGGAGCCCGACGCCTGGCGCGACAACGCCATGCTTCAGCGCATGGTCGATCTGGCCAAGGTCTGCGGCGACATTCGCGAGAACGCACTGGTGCCGGACCAGGTGATCTTCCGCCACAATGCCTACTGGACCAGCCATTTCGGCGGGCTCTATGTCTTTGTCGATCCGGACATGACGACGGTGATCTGCGATCCGGCCGCTCCCGGCTTCCGCCGCTCACGCCCCTGGCAGGTGAGCTATCTGTCGATCAACGACGCCGACAAGGTGTTCCGCTTCCTTGCCGCCACGGGGCGTCTCGACCTGCCGCGCGCCTCGTGGATCGAGGCCTCCGGCTATCTCGAACACCGCGCCGAGATGGTCGTGCGCGCACTGATCCGCGAGGCCGAACCCAACCGCAACCTGACCGATGTCGACAAGGTCTGGCTGCAGACCTGGATCCACGGCCATGCCGACCTTATCGCCCAGGACGGGAACTTCCCTTTCCTCAACGCCGCCAAGCGCGAGATCGTGCAGCTCGGCCATCTCAAGATCGAGGATGTGCCCCCGCGCCAGCGCTTCCTGGTCGTGCGCGCCAAGCCCGATCATCCCGATGCCTGGCTGACCAACCAGCTGATCTCGGATTTCGTGCCGCAGGATTTCGTCTCGCGTTACGTCTTCAACAAGCCGGGCTTCTACAAGGACTATGACGGCTTCAGCGACGCTTGGCGAAGCCATGTTGTGGACGTTCTGAAAACCACATATTTGAAGGACAAGGCGGCGTTCCGCGCGCGCCTTTACGGCTTGACTGACTAGAACGAAATGAACCGTCATTTCGTTCTGACTTGTTGTTTTGGCGCATGATGTTACCCAAAGAGTCTGCAACTTTTTGGCATCATGCTAAGGGGGTGCCACAGCCATGCTCGATCCGATCGTGAACTTCTTCACCCAGATCTTCCAATGGATCGGCCGCGGCATCGGCTTCGTGATCGGCGTTATCCTGTGGCCGTTCATGTGGATCGGCCGCTGGTACAGACAGCGTGGCTGGATACTCAAGGCGGTGGTCGGCCTTGCCCTTCTGGTGCTGCTCGGCCTCTACGCCAATTTCTTCTACGCCACACAGTGGTGGAACAATTTCAACCCAAACTATCCCGACGCCTACACTTTCGAGAAACGCAACGTTTCCGCCGGAGAGCAGGTTTCCGCCGGCACCGGCACCGACACGGCCAAGACCTGCGGCAACTCGGCGATCGCCCAGGTTGCCGCCGATCTGACCGACTTCAACGTCAATCAGAATGCCTGGATCTCGTCGATGATCCTCTACAAGCTCGGCCTGTTCGGCATCGACTGGGACAACACGCCGTGGATGGACAACAAGGCCTCCTTCCAGCGCGGCATCAACCAGGCGGTGCGGCGCACCGCCACCGAGCTTGCCGACAATCTGGGCCGCGTGCGCACGACTTCGCAGATCGATTCCGACCTGCAGGATGCGCGCGGCAATCTGCAATTCGACGAGTATACCTGGTATTTCGGCCTGAACCCGTTCGGCCCGAAGACTCCTACGCCGAGCTACTATCGCGACGCGGTGCGCAAGCTGCGTTCGTTCAATGCGCGTCTCGCCACGTGCCAGGCGACGTTCGACGCGCGCGCCGACAACCTTAAGCAGTATATCGACCGCATCGCTTCCGACATCGGCTCGACCTCGGCGATCCTCAAGGAGCGTGCCGAAAACCACAACAACGGCTGGTTCGATACCCGGGCCGACGACCGCTTCTGGTTCGCCTATGGCCAGCTCTACGCCTATTACGGCCTGATGAAGGGCGCCCAGGCCGACTTCGAGGACGTGATCAAGGAAAAGCACCTGCAGAGCCTGTGGGATACGATGGACGCGCAATTCGTCTCGGCCCTGCGCATCCAGCCCTTCATCATCGCCAATGGCCGCGAGGATGGCTGGCTGTTGCCGACGCATCTGACGACGATGGGCTTCTACATCCTCAGAGTGCGCTCCAACATGGTCGAGATCAGCAACGTGCTGACGCAGTAACGCGTGTCGAGGCGGCACGGCGATGGCGGATTTGCGCCGTCGCATCTGTCGTTTTTCGCGTATTCGGCGGCTGTTTTGAGACGGCGGAACGATTTGCGCTCTGGCTTCTATACGCCGCAAACGGACCGGGCGACGAAGACCCGAAGCGGGTCGAACCGGGAACAGCAGCATTCTTTCTTTACAGGAAACATAGTTGCATGGAAGTTGACGCCGCGGCAGCGACAGGGTTAGAAAACACCCCTGCGCCTGTGCTTCGTTTCTAACATGCAAACATGATCAGAACCGTCCCTTCCACCGCCCAATCCAGAGGAAAGCCGTCATGGCCGAAGTGAAGTCCGACATCGAGATCGCGCGCGCCGCCAAGAAGAAACCGATCCAGGAAATCGGCGCCAGGATCGGCATCCCGAACGAACATCTGCTGCCCTATGGTCACGACAAGGCCAAGGTCTCGGCCGAGTTCATCAAGTCGGTGAAAGGCAACAAGGACGGCAAGCTGATCCTGGTCACCGCCATCAACCCGACGCCCGCCGGCGAAGGCAAGACGACCACCACTGTTGGCCTTGGCGACGGCCTGAACCGCATCGGCAAGAAGGCGATCATCTGCATCCGCGAAGCCTCGCTCGGCCCGAATTTCGGCGTCAAGGGCGGTGCCGCCGGCGGCGGCCTCGCCCAGGTGGTGCCGATGGAGGACATGAACCTCCACTTCACCGGCGACTTCCACGCCATCACCACGGCGCATAACCTGCTTTCGGCGCTGATCGACAACCACATCTACTGGGGCAACGAACTCGGCATCGACACCCGCCGCGTCGCCTGGCGCCGCGTCATGGACATGAACGACCGCGCGCTGCGCGAGATCATCTGCTCGCTGGGCGGCGTCGCCAACGGCTATCCGCGCGAAGCCGGCTTCGACATCACCGTCGCCTCGGAAGTGATGGCGATCCTGTGCCTCGCCACCGACCTCAAGGACCTCGAGAAGCGCCTCGGCGACATCATCGTCGCCTACCGCCGCGACAAGTCGCCGGTCTATGCCCGCGACCTCAAGGCCGACGGCGCCATGGCGGTTCTGCTCAAGGACGCCATGCAGCCCAACCTGGTGCAGACGCTGGAGAACAACCCGGCCTTTGTGCATGGCGGCCCGTTCGCCAATATCGCGCATGGCTGCAACTCGGTCGTCGCCACCACGACCGCGCTTAAGCTCGCCGATTACGTCGTCACCGAAGCCGGCTTCGGCGCCGACCTCGGCGCTGAAAAGTTCTTCGACATCAAATGCCGCAAAGCGGGGCTGAAGCCGTCGGCGGCGGTCATCGTCGCCACCGTGCGCGCCATGAAGATGAACGGCGGTGTCAAGAAGGAGGAGCTCGGCAAAGAGAACATCGAGGCGGTCAAGAAGGGCTGCCTCAACCTCGGCCGCCACATCGAGAACGTGAAGCAGTTCGGCGTACCGGCCGTGGTGGCGATCAACCACTTCACCACCGACACCGAGGCCGAGATCCAGGCGATGAAGGAATTCGTCAAGGCGCAGGGCGCCGAGGCGATCCTTTGCAAGCACTGGGCGCAGGGCTCGGCTGGCATCGAAGACCTGGCGAAGAAGGTCGTCGAGATCGCTGAATCCGGCGCCTCGCAATTCTCGCCGCTCTATCCCGACGAGATGCCGCTGTTCGAGAAGGTTAACACCATCGTCAAGCGTATCTACCGCGGCGACGAGGCGATCGCCGACAAGTCGATCCGCGACCAGTTGCATGCCTGGGAGCAGGCCGGCTACGGCAACCTGCCGGTCTGCATGGCCAAGACGCAGTACTCCTTCTCGACCGATCCGAACCTGCGCGGTGCGCCGACCGGCCACACCGTGCCGGTGCGCGAAGTCAGGCTTTCGGCGGGCGCCGGCTTCGTCGTCATCATCTGCGGCGAGGTCATGACCATGCCCGGCCTGCCCAAGGCGCCGTCCTCGGAAAAGATCTTCCTCAACGAACAGGGCCAGATCGAGGGCCTGTTCTAAGCATCTTCCGGACCGCGGACAATCGAGGGCGTCGCGCTACCGCGGCGCCCTTTGCTTACCGGATCTCTTGCGCCACCTTCAGCCAGCCAACCCGGAAGCCAATCCGGAGACGAGGGGATCACGGGATGTGGTCTCTTGTCTCCCGACAACCAAGCCCGGCACGAAGCCCGTTATGGTCAGGCAGCGTTCCGCTGCAGGGCCCGCTGGTTCGATGCATAGATCGTATCCCGCTCCGGCAGCGTGCCGGTCGCCAGGCAATCGATCCACTCGGCAGTCTTCAACACCGCGGCGAAGCGCGACTGCAGAACGACACTCACCACCCGGTGGATGTCCTCGGCCGACGCGTAGCCGGCGCTGTTGGCGTAGGGCACCGAGCCGCTGGCATCCGAAAGGAACTCGACGGCAAAGCCCATATGCACGGCATGGATGATGGTCGACAGATCGCAATTGTGGGTCATATAGCCGACGACCGCGATCGTATCGATGGCGTTGGCGCGCAGCCAGGCCTCTAGATCCGTGCCGGTGAAGGCAGATGGCATCGTCTTCTCGACATAGTGGTCGCGGCCGCGCCTTGCGATCTCCGTATGCAACTCGCCGCCATGGCTGCCCTTGGCAAAGATCGGCGAGCTTTCGGGCGCCATCTGCCTGACGACGACGATCTGGATGCCGGCCGTGGCGGCGGCATCCATGGCGCGCGCGACATTGGCGACCGTCTCGGCAAATGGCGGATGCTGGATGGCGAGATTGCCGCCATCGTAGTCGTTCTGGACATCGATGACGACAAGCGCGCGGCGCGGCTGGGTGGCTGGTGCTGACATGGCGGTATCCTTTCGGCCGTGTTGATGCGGCAAAGCTAGACGCGCATTTCTGAAACCGAAAGTGGCCCGATTGACACCATTCGAAAGAATTGGGACATTTCATCAGTTAACCAACGATGCCTGTCATGAAGATCCCGATCATTGCCGTTGTCGCCTTCGACGGCATCAGCCCGTTTCATCTATCTGTGCCTTGCCTGGTGTTCGGCACGGACCGCACCAGGCTTGGCCTGCCGCGCTTCGATTTCCGCGTCTGCGCTATGGAGGAAGGACCTATCCGCACCGATGCCGGCCTGAGCATCCTCGTCCCATATGGGCTTGCCGCGCTCGAAAAAGCCGACATCGTCATCATTCCAAGCTGGAAGGACCTCGATGCTCCCCTTGCCGCGCCGTTCAAGGATGCGCTGGACCGAGCGCATCGGCGCGGCGCGCTGATCGTGGGCTTGTGCCTCGGCACCTTCGCCGTTGCCGGCGCCGGATTGCTCGCCGGGCGCAAGGCAACCACCCACTGGGCCTATACGGATCAGTTGCAGAAGCTTCATCCCGACGTCGCCATCGACGCGCAGGTGCTCTATGTCGACGATGGCGACATCATCACCTCCGCCGGCGTCGCCGCCGGTCTGGACTGCTGCCTGCACATCGTGCGCGCCCGCTACGGCGCGGAAGCGGCACTCCGGCTGGCGCGCCATGTCGTGCTTTCGCCGCACCGGCAAGGCGGCCAGGCGCAGTTCATTGAGCGCCCGCTTGCTCCGACGCCGGATGCGGACCGGTTCACGCGCGCGCTGGACCAGGTGCGGGCGACGCCCGGCGAAGTGCACAGTCTCGACAGCGTCGCCGCCAAGGCCGGCCTTACCCGCCGCACCTTCACGCGTCGCTTCCAGAAAACGACCGGCACCAGTTTCGGCTACTGGCTTGCGGACCAGCGCTTAGCACTCGCGCAGCGGCTTCTGGAGCAAACGGACAAGCCGATGGATATGGTGGCCTTCGAGGCCGGCTTCGGCAGCGCCACCTCGCTGCGCCAGCATTTCGCCGCGCGGCTCGGAACGTCGCCGATGCACTATCGGCGTGAGTTCTCGGGGCGGACCGATCAGGACGGAGCACATAGCGCGCGTGTCTTGAGGTAAGACGGCTCAGGGCGCCGCGTCGACGCGGCCGCTTTTGCATTCTCCGGTCTGCGGCCAGCCAACGTATTCCGGCGACGGCGCGCGCTTGCGGCCGGCAACCGTTGCCCGAACAAGGTTCTCGTTATGGCGCGTGGCTGGCCAGAACCACGCCACCGGGCAAGCCCGGGCCATACACGGGGCGGGCCTAAGGCTCAGGAACCGGTGGCGAGAGCTTCCGGGCCTTCTCCTCTGCGAGCAGGTGCGAGAGCATCTCGCGGTTCACGGGATCTGTTTCCGTTTCGAGCTTTTTTTCGAAGTTCTTGATGTTTTCGAGGTGCACGAACTCGTTGTATCTGCCTGGCATCGCGCTCCTTTCAGGGAGGGCTTCTGGCGAGCCGCCACGCTATGCCTTCCGCAGCCGCGTGTCCAATTAATCCACAAAATTCGAACTGAGACGCTACCAGAAAGCCAGTAGTCAAACACTGGAGCTATGCTAGCCTGTAGCTTGGATACTTGGCTCAGGTTCCGATCTCGAGGGGCAATCATGCTTTACATTCTTGCACTGCTGATAGGTGTCGTTGCAGGCCTGCGCGCGATGACCGCGCCCGCGGCCGTGGCTTGGGGTGCTTATCTCGGCTGGCTGCCGGTCACAGGCACGTGGGCAAGCTTCATGGGCCACTGGATTGCCGTCGGCATCTTCACCATCCTGGCGATCGTCGAATTGATCACCGACCAGTTGCCCTCGACGCCGAGCCGCAAGGTGCCGCAGCAGTTCGGCGCGCGCATCCTCATGGGCGCCTTCACCGGCGCGGTGATCGGCGCTACCGCCGGCGCCACCATCGGCGGCCTTATCGCCGGCGCCATCGGCGCGGTGATCGGCACGCTTGGCGGCGCCGAAGTGCGCGGTCGGTTGGCCGCTGCCTTCGGTAAGGATCCGCCCGCCGCCTTCATCGAGGACGCGGTTGCCATCATCGGCGGGCTACTCATCGTGGCGGCGGTAGCGTGAGCCCAAAGAGCTTCGACGCCATCGTCATCGGCGCTGGCCAGGCCGGCACTCCGCTCGCCGGCCGGTTGAACGCGGCCGGCATGAGCGTGGCGCTGATCGAGCGCAAGCTGGTCGGCGGCACCTGCGTCAACACGGGCTGCATTCCGACCAAGACGATGGTGGCGAGCGCCTATGCCGCCCATCTCGCCCGCCGCGCCGCCGATTATGGCGTGACGCTCGGCGGTCCGGTCGGCGTCGACTACAAGGCGATCAAGGCGCGCAAGGACAAGGTGTCGGGCGCCTCCCGCGCCGGACTCGAGACCTGGATCGCGGGCATGGAAAAGTGCGCGCTCTACCGCGGCCATGCCCGGTTCGAATCCGCTGACACCGTGCGTGTCGGCGACGATCTGCTGACCGCGCCGAGGATCTTCCTCAACACCGGCGGCCGCGCCTCGGTGCCCGACCTGCCGGGGGTTCACGATATCCCCTACCTCACCAATTCCTCGATGATGGATCTCGATGTGCTGCCCAGCCATCTCATCGTCGTCGGCGGCAGCTACATCTCGCTCGAATTCGCGCAGATGTTCCGCCGCTTCGGCTCCGAGGTCACGGTCATCGAGAAGGCGCCGCGGCTGACCGGGCGCGAGGATGAGGACACCTCGGCCGCCATTCTGTCGATCCTCGAAAACGAGGGCATCGCGGTTCATGTCGGCGCCGGCGACATAAGCTTTGCCAAACAAGGCGGCGACATCGCCGTTACCTTTGCTGCCGGCAAGCCGGCGGCAAAGGGCTCACACGTGCTGCTGGCGCTCGGCCGTGTTCCGAACACCGACGATCTCGGCCTCGACAAGGCAGGCATCGCGATGGACCAGCGCGGCTACATCATCGTCGACGACCAGTTGCGCACCAATGTGCCCGGCATCTGGGCGATGGGTGACTGCAATGGCAAGGGCGCCTTCACCCACACCTCCTACAACGACTTCGAAATCGTCGCCGCCAACCTGCTCGACAATGACCCGCGCAAGGTCAGCGACCGCATCGAAGCCTACGCCCTCTACATCGATCCGCCTCTCGGGCGCTGCGGCATGACGGAGGCCGCCGTCAGGAAATCCGGCCGCCGTGCGCTGGTTGGCCAGCGGCCCATGACCCGCGTCGGCCGCGCCGTCGAGAAGGGCGAGACACAGGGCTTCATGAAGATCCTGGCCGATGCCGACACTGGCGAAATCCTCGGCTGCGCGGTGCTCGGGCCGGGCGGCGACGAGGCGGTCCACTGCGTGCTCGACCTCATGTACGCCAAGGCGCCGATCTCGACACTCGCGCGCGCCATGCACATCCACCCCAACGTCTCGGAGCTTTTGCCGACTATCGCCCAGGAGCTGAAGCCTTTGTCCTGATGCATCTCGACCGGACGTTCCGGGACAACGACGTGAATCAACACAAAGACGTAACGCGCGTCGCATGAATCCATTTCAGGGCGTCGTCCCTTGGATTCCCTCATCAAGCCGCTCCGGTCTTTCTGCATTGCTGCATTGCAACAATGACGCTTGTGCGCCGGACTCATCCAGAGCCAGTCTTGAATTTGAACCGATTCAGACCGGCCCCCCCTATGCCGCTGCCGATCCTAGCGCTTGCCATTGCATCCTTCTGCATCGGCACCACCGAATTCGTGATCATGGGCTTGCTGCCGGAGGTCGCCGTCGACCTCGGCGTCTCGATCCCTTCGGCCGGTCTCCTGGTCACCGGCTATGCGCTTGGCGTCGTCTTCGGCGCGCCGGTCGTTGCCATGGCGACCGCGCGCCTGCCGCGCAAACCGGTGCTCGTCGGTCTGGCCGCGCTCTTTGTTGTCGGCAACCTCTTTTGCGCCATCGCGCCGAGCTATTGGCTTCTTATGGCCGCGCGTGTCTTCACCGCTTTCGGCCATGGCGCCTTCTTCGGCATCGGCTCCGTCGTTGCAGCGAGCCTCGTGCCGCGCAACAAGCGGGCAAGCGCCATCGCGCTGATGTTCGCCGGCCTGACGCTCTCCAACATCCTGGGCGTTCCCGCCGGTACCGCGCTGGGCGAGGCCTTCGGCTGGCGCGCCACCTTCCTCGCCGTGGTTGGCATTGGTCTGATCTCGGTCGCGGCCATCGCATGGCTGGTGCCGTCGGATGTCGCGGAGCCCAGCGGCGGCGGCCTGGTCGGCGAACTGCGCGTGCTCGGAAAGCTGCAGGTGTGGCTGGCGATGCTGATCGCCTCGCTCGCCTCGGCCAGCCTGTTCGCGGTATTCACCTACATCAAGCCGTATCTCACCGACGTCTCCGGCCTTTCGACGGCAACCGTCACCTGGGTGTTGCTCTTGTTCGGCGCCGGCATGACCATCGGCAATATCATCGGCGGCAGGCTGGCCGACTGGAAGCTGATGCCGACGGTGATCGCCACGCTGCTCTCCATGGCCCTTCTATTCGTCGTCTTCACCGGGTTCGGTGCCGTGGCAAGCGTGGCCGTGGCAATCGTCTTCCTGTGGGGCATGCTGATCTTCATCGTCGTGCCGCCATTGCAGATCCGTGTCGTTGAAGCGGCTTCCGAAGGGCCCAATCTTGCCGCGACGCTCAACCAGGGCGCCTTCAATGTCGGCAACGCCGGCGGTGCCTGGATCGGCGGCCTCGCCATCTCCTGGGGCGTGTCCTACGCCAATCTTCCGCTGGTGGGCGCCGCGCTGACGCTCATGGCCGTTGCCGTCGCCGTATCGTCGCAGGCGCTCGATCGCCGCGCTTTGCTCCAGGCGCAGCCGGCCGAATAGCCCTGCGGCGCGACACGCGCTGGGACCACTCGACAGCCCGATCGCAAAAATGCATGTGTGAAACCACGTCACGCGGAGGTGCCCCATGCAGAAGACGATCGAACACATCGCCGGCGACAGCGAAGGCGTCGCCTACCAATTTCCAGTCTTCCGCTTCGAGGGCAAGGACAAGGCGGCTCCTTCCGCCTATCTGCAGGCCGCTCTCCATGCCGGCGAACTGCCGGGCGTCGTCGCCATCGACGCCCTGATGCCGATGCTTGCCAAGGCGGAGGCCGAGGGCAGCATCAAGGGTCTGATCACGATCGTGCCCTGGGCCAATCCGATCGGGCGCGCGCAATATCATTTCGGCGAGCATCAGGGCCGCTTCAATCTCGGCACAAGGACAAACTTCAACCGGTCCTTCCCGTTGCTTGCCGCGCCCGACGCCAGACTGTTGCCTGATGCCAGCCTGGGCGGCGCCGATCGCCGGCTGAAGAACCGGCTCGTCCAGCTCTCGCTCGGCAACGACATCGTCCTTGACCTTCACTGCGACGACGAAGGCCTCGCCTATCTCTACATCCACACCAGCCTGTGGCCGCATATGGCCGACTGTGCCGCCGCCATGGGCGCCGAAGCCGTCGTGCTGTGGAGCGAGGACGACACCGGCACCTTCGAGGGCGCCTCGATCATGCCCTACCAGAACGTGCCGGCCAGCGTCGCACGCCTCGAGCGGCGCGTCGTCACCACTGTCGAATATCGCGGCATGCTCGATGTGGATGGCCCACTGGCTGCTTCCGATGCCGAGGGGCTCTACCGTCTGCTGGTCACACGAGGCGTGATCCAGGACTCATCCGTGCCGAAATTCGAGACATTTTCCGGACCTGTAGTGCCGCTGGAAAACATCGACATGATGCCCTCGCCCCGGGCCGGCGCCATCCTGTACGACGTCACGCCCGGAGATCGTGTAAAGAAAGGTGACAGGCTGGCGACAATCGTGCATGCGCCCGGCGAGGACGGCGGCCGCACGGAAGTGTTTGCCCCGCAATCGGGCTTCATTCTGACCCGCCGCTCGCGCCGCATCATCCGCGCCGGCGAGGATCTGCTGAAGCTCGCTGGCGACAAGAAGAGCGGCGACGCGCGTTCCGGTACGCTCGAGGACTGAAGCCCCGCGGCCTCGGCATTGGCGTGAAATCCAGTTGCAAGGACCTCCATTCGTCGCTATGGGAGTCGACATGAACATGCGTTCGAACAAGACCGTCTGGTGGTGGGGCTGCTGACAGCGGCCTGTTCGTGCATGTGCGCGTGAAAATGAGGGTGGCCGCAGCGGAATGTCCGGGCGGCCATTTGTTTTTTGAAGCCATTCCCGGGTCCGTTGCCCAAACGCTGATGGAGACGGCAATGACGACTAGAGTTCTGGATAACGGGGCGGAGCGCTTCGTCACCGAGGGCGGCGTGACGATCACCCGCGAGCGGCACGATAGGCCGTACGAAGGCGCGATCGATGCCTATGTCGACGGCCTGAATTCGCGCCGCGGCGCGGTGTTTTCCTCGAACTATGAATATCCGGGCCGCTACACCCGCTGGGACACCGCCATCATCGATCCGCCGCTGGTAATTTCGGCGCGCGGACGCGCCATGCGCATCGAAGCGCTGAACAAGCGCGGCGAAGTGCTGCTGCCGGTGATCGGCAAGACGCTTGGCGCGCTCAACGAAGTGACGATCGCCGAGACCTCGAAGACGCTCATTCGCCTCGATGTCGCCAAGCCGGGCCGTGTCTTCACCGAGGAGGAGCGCAGCCGCGTTCCATCCGTCTTCACCGTGCTGCGTGCCATCACCGCGCTGTTCAAAACCGCGGAAGACGCCAACCTCGGCCTTTACGGCGCCTTCGGCTACGATCTCGCCTTCCAGTTCGACCCCGTCGACTACAAGCTTGAGCGCAAGGAGAGCCAGCGCGACCTCGTGCTGTTCCTGCCGGACGAAATCCTCGTCGTCGACCACTATTCGACCAAGGCCTGGACCGACCGCTACGACTATTCCGGCGAAGGCTTCTCCACCGAAGGCATGCCGCGCGACGCCCACATAGAACCCTTCAAGACCGCCGACCGCATCCCGCTGCGCGGCGACCACGAGCCGGGCGAATACGCGAACCTGGTGCGCCGGGCGATGGAAAGCTTCAAGCGCGGCGACCTGTTCGAGGTCGTGCCCGGCCAGATGTTCTACGAGCGCTGCGAGACCCACCCATCCGACATTTCGCGCAAGCTGAAATCGATCAACCCGTCGCCCTATTCCTTCTTCATCAATCTCGGCGAGAACGAATATCTGATCGGCGCCTCGCCGGAGATGTTCGTGCGCGTCAACGGCCGCCGCGTCGAAACCTGCCCGATCTCCGGCACCATCAAACGCGGCGACGACGCCATATCGGATTCTGAGCAGATCCTGAAGCTGCTCAACTCCAAGAAGGACGAGTCGGAACTCACCATGTGCTCGGATGTCGACCGCAACGACAAGTCGCGCGTTTGTGAACCGGGCTCGGTGCGTGTCATCGGCCGGCGCCAGATCGAGATGTATTCGCGCCTGATCCACACTGTCGACCATATCGAGGGGCGGCTGCGCGAGGGCATGGACGCCTTCGACGCTTTCCTCTCGCACGCTTGGGCGGTCACCGTTACCGGCGCGCCGAAGCTGTGGGCCATGCGCTTCATCGAGCAGAACGAGAAAAGCCCGCGCGCCTGGTATGGCGGCGCTATCGGCATGGTCAACTTCAACGGCGACATGAACACCGGGCTGACCCTGCGCACCATCCGCATCAAGGACGGCATCGCCGAGGTGCGCGCCGGCGCCACGCTGCTTTTCGACAGTGTTCCCGAGGAAGAAGAAGCCGAAACCGAACTGAAGGCATCAGCCATGCTCTCCGCCATCCGCGAGGCCAAGACCGGCAACGCCGCAGGCGCCGAGCGCGCCACCGCGCGCGTCGGCGACGGCGTCAACATCCTGCTCGTCGACCATGAGGACTCTTTCGTCCACACGCTGGCCAACTACTTCCGCCAGACCGGCGCCAATGTCTCCACCGTGCGCTCACCGGTGGCGGAAGAGGTCTTCGACCGGCTGAAGCCGGATCTCGTCGTGCTGTCGCCCGGCCCCGGCACGCCGAAGGATTTCGACTGCGCCGCCACCATCAAGAAGGCGCGCGCCCGCGACCTGCCGATCTTCGGCGTCTGCCTCGGCCTGCAGGCGCTGGCCGAAGCCTATGGCGGCGAACTAAGGCAATTGCACATCCCCATGCATGGCAAGCCCTCGCGCATACGCGTCTCCAAGCCCGGCATCATCTTCTCAGGCCTGCCTAAAGAAGTGACTGTCGGCCGCTACCACTCGATCTTCGCCGATCCGGTGCGCCTTCCTGACGGCTTCGTGGTTACCGCCGAGACCGAGGACGGCATCATCATGGCCTTCGAGCACCGCAAGGAGCCGATCGCGGCGGTGCAGTTCCATCCGGAATCGATCATGACGCTCGGTCACAACGCCGGCATGCGTATCATCGAGAACATCGTCGCGCATCTACCGCGCAAGGCCAAGGAAAAGGCCGCCTAGGGCGGGTAAGTTGGAATGAACGCGGCAATGACGATGACGACGGCGCAAGCAAAGGCGGCGACCAGGCAAAAGGTCGCCAGCCTTGCATTCTGGTCGATCGTCGTCGCCTTCGTCGTGCTCGCCCTCAAGGTGGTCGCCTGGTACATCACGGGCTCCGTCGCGCTTTATTCGGACGCGGCGGAATCGATCGTCAACGTCATCGCTTCGGTAGCCGCCTTCTGGGCGATCCAGGTCAGCTACAAACCCGCCGACCAGGACCATCCCTTCGGTCATCATAAGGCCGAGTATTTCTCCGCCGTCCTCGAGGGCGTGCTGATTGTCGTCGCGGCCCTCCTGATCCTCAACGAGGTCTGGCGGTCCTGGCAGCATCCGTCGCCGATCGAGCAGCCCTGGCAGGGCCTTGCCGTCAACGGCGTCGCAACGGTCATCAACGCTGTCTGGGCCTGGTTACTGATTCGCGTCGGTCGGAACGCCAAGTCGCCCGCATTGGTCGCCGACGGTCAGCACATCATGACCGATGTGGTGACATCCATCGGCGTGTTCGGCGGTCTCGTCGGCGCGGTGCTTACCGGCTGGCAGATCCTCGACCCGGCGCTCGCCGTGATCGTCGCGCTCAACATCCTGTGGCAGGGCTGGCATGTCATCGGCTCTTCGATGAACGGCCTGATGGATCGCGCCGTCGACAACCAGGAACACATGCAGATCCGCGACATCATCTCGGCCAATTCGAAAGGCGCGCTCGAGGTGCACGACCTGAAGACGCGCATTGCCGGACGCGCAACCTTCATCGAGTTCCACCTGGTCGTCGACGCCGACATGACGGTCGGCGCCAGCCACGTCATCTGTGACCGCATCGAGGACGCGCTGAAGGCAGAAATCCCGTCGGTGCGCGTCACCATCCATGTCGAGCCGGACGACGAGGCCAAGCTGCCGAAAGGCACCGCTGCGGTGCCTTTCGCGTAAGGCAATTCATATCGCAGCGTTGGAAGTTTCGTCGAAGCCTTCCAACTTCGTCATTTCAGGCGAAGCAAGAAGCGAAGCAACGCAGACCATGGAATGACCAAGCGCTGGTCACGGCGCACATGCCGGCTGGGGCATCGGCTGCAGCCTGAAGACCTTGTCGTCCGACTTCGTCTTGCCATCCCCTGCCTTCGAGCAGAGATCGACCACCGCGACCGCATTGTTGGGATTGGCCAGCATCATCGTGCCGTTGGCGCCGCGCTTGAGGAAAATCTCCTTCTGCGAGATGTCGCAGGTAAAATCGCTCATCTTGGAGCTGGCCGAGCAGCGCCACTGGTCGGCCTCGCCCTGGCAGGAATAGGTCTGCGTGACCTTTCTGTCTTTCTGCCTTGTCGTCACCGAAACGGCGATGTCAGCCCCGTCGGGCCAGTTCGCGGCATCGCCGCCGGCGGCGAAGGAGGCGAGCTCGATCGGGCCGCGGAAAACGCGGATCGATTGCGTGAGCTGGTTAGGATGCGACTTCAGATGCGCATCGTCGTATTCGCGCCCGAAGCAGAAGGGCTGATCGGGCTTCAGCCGCACGCGCAGCGGATCGCCCAGCGCCGGATCGATCGGATCGATGCGCGCGAACTCCGCCTTGCAGTCGTCGGCCGGCATCGGATCCAGCTTGAAATTGTCGTCCTCGCTGCCCAGCGCCTGCCTGGCGTACTCCGCCTTGCTCATCGACTCCGCCGCGTCAGGATCGAGATAGACATCTTGCGACAGGCTGGAGAGCAGAAGCTTGCCCTTGTCGTCGACTTTCAGCGAAGCCAGCGTCCGGTCGCAATCCATTCCGCAGCGGATGCCGCTAGCCTTGTCTTCGGGATCATTCTTGTTGCACCAACTGCTCGCCCATTCCGGCTTCTTGGCGCCGCGAACCGTGGTGGTGAGGAAGCCATTGTAGGAATTATCCTGGTTGGCGGGCGGTTCTTCGTTCGGGCGGCTCACCGGGTCATGCCCGTAGAAGAAGAAGATGCGCGCCACCTTCTGATGCGGATGCGCCTTCAGATGGGCGGCATCGTAAACGCGGCCGAAGCAGACATCGGCGCCGGTTGGGCTGAGCTCGGGGAGTTTGGGTGGCTGTTCGGCGCACGCCGGGCCGGCAAATGCGCCAAGGGTAACGCAAAACAGTGCGCCCGCCATGGTCCTCGCCACCATGGTCCTCGTTGTCATGTGACCCTCCTCCCACCGACAGGACTGGAATATATGCTAGCCTAGTAGCGTCGCCCGGACCATGCCAAATCATGCGAGGCGACGAGGCAGGGAGGATAGGATGCTGCGCCGTGACATCTTTCGTGCCGGTCTTGCAGGCGCCGCGGGCCTGTTCGGCCTGAGCCGGGCAAACGCGGCAACGCCTGAGCAAAGGCTGAAAGTCGCCTATCATCTCAGTGACGCGGACAAGGTGAATTTCGTCCTCGGCAACATCAAGAACCACTATGAGGGCACCGGCGGCAATGTCGATATCGTCCTGGTGGTGCACGGTCCGGCTCTGGCCGCCTTCAAGGCCGAGGGCGCTTCCGGCGCTGTTTCCAGCCGCTTTGCCGGCCTTGTCCGGCAGGGTCTCGTTCCGCAAGCCTGCGGCAACACCCTGCATGGCATGGACATCCCGCTGACAGACCTGCTGGCGGGCTTCGAGCTTGCCGAGAAGGGCGGCGTCGTGAAGCTCGCCGAGCTGCAGCATCAGGGCTATGTCTATCTCCGCCCCTGACAGCACGCGCTTGAACGGCAGGCTGGCAATGGCTTACGAAAGATGAGAACCAGGAGGCCAGCCAATATGACAAAACTTGCCATCCCCGATCTTGCCGGCAAGGCGGTATTGGTCACCGGCGCTTCGACGGGCATAGGCGCGGCACTTGCCCGTGCCTATGCGGCGCAGAAATGCCACGTCGCACTGCACTACAATGCGAGCCGGGCGCCCGCCGAAGCCGTCGCCGAATCCATCCGCGACGATGGCGGCGAGGTGTTTCTGGTCCAGGGCGATTTTTCGATACCCGCCGACGTCGAGCGCGTCGTCGAGGAGAGCGCAAACCATTTCGGGCGGCTCGACGGCCTGGTCAACAATGCCGGGGGCATGCTCGGCCGCGTCGCCTATGCCGATCAGGACGAGGCGCATTACGACGCGGTGATGAATCTTAACGCTCGCTCGGTGCTCACCGCCTCGCGCAAGGCGATCCCGTGGCTGAAGCGCCAGGGCGGCTTCATAATCAACACCTCCTCGATTGCCGCTCGCAACGGCGCCGGCGGCGGCGCGGGGCTCTACGGCTCGTCCAAGGCCTTTGTGTCCAACGTGACGCGCGGCATGGCCAAGGAGCTGATCGGCTTCCGCATCCGTGTCAACGCGGTGGCGCCAGGCACCATACTGACGCCCTTTCACGAGCGCTATTCGACCACCGAGCAGATCAAGGCCATGGTCGCGACCATACCGCAGGGCCGCGCCGGAACCGCCGAGGACTGCGTCGGCGCCTACCTGTTTTTGTCATCCGACCTTTTGAGCGGCTACGTCATAGGCCAGGTGATCGAGGTGAATGGTGGCCAGTTGATGCCGTGAGACGGCGATTGCATAATTGATGCGCGTGCAACCTGGAGGGAGATCAAGGGCATGTACGGACTGATCGGCAAGATGCGGGCGGCGCGCGGCCAGCGCGATGCGGTCATGGACGTGCTGCGCGAAAGCACTGGCGCTCTTCCCGGCTGCCTGAGCTACATCATCGCCACCGATCCGGTCGACGCCGACGCGATCTGGGTCACCGAGGTGTGGACCGACCAGGCGAGCCACAAGGCATCGCTGCAGCTGCCGGAAGTCCAGGCGGCGATCGCCAAGGCGCGTCCCTTCATCGCCGGCTTCGAATTCCAGGTCGAGACCCACCCGGTCGGCGGTTTCGGCCTTCTGTCGCCCGAAAAGGTTGGCTGATCTCCCGGACGCGCATTTTCCGCGAAAGGCAGGTTCGCATTTGTCTGCGTCCCCTCTAAGAGCGGAAACATGGACTCTTCACCAGAGCAGAACCCAACCCCGGTTGAGCGCCTGGCGCCCCTGCGTCCGCCGCGACAGTGGCTGGTGCTGATGGTGTTTTCACTGCTCTTCGCCGCCGCGCTGGAGCTTGCGGCCCTGCCGGCGGCGCTGCTTGTCGGCCCGATGCTTGCCGCGATCATGGCCGGCATCAACGGCGCCACCGTGCGCGTGCCGCCACCGCTGTTCGGCTCCGCCCAGGCGATTGTCGGCTGCCTCGTTGCCAGCTCGATCTCCGCCGACATCTTTCCGGTGTTCTATGACGAATGGCCGCTCTTCCTCGGTGTGGTGATGGCGACCGTCGCCGCGTCCAGTCTGCTCGGCTGGCTGATCAGCCGCTGGCGCATCCTGCCCGGCACCACTGCGGTCTGGGGTTCCTCGCCGGGGGCCGCCACCGCCATGGTGCTGATGGCCGGCGCTTTCGGCGCCGACCAGCGTCTCGTCGCCTTCATGCAATATCTGCGCGTCATCTTCGTCTCGATGACCGCCGCGCTCGTCGCCAGGATGTGGGTCGACACATCCGGCATCGAGGTATCGCCCATCGTCTGGTTTCCGCCCATCAATGCCTTCGCCCTTGCCGCCACGGTCGGCATCGCCGCCGTGGGCGGCCTGCTCGGAAGGCTGGCCAGGCTGCCCTCGCCGTTTTTTCTCGGCACCTTCATTTTCGGCGCGATGATCCATCTCGGCCTCGGCATGCCGATGCAATTGCCGCCTTGGCTGCTGGCGATCAGCTACGCCATGGTCGGCTGGTCGATCGGCCTGAACTTCACCCGGCCCATCCTGCGCCATGCGGCGCGCGCCCTGCCGCAGATCATCGCCTCGATCGTCGCGCTGATCGCCTTTTGCGGCGGCATGGCCTTCGTCATCAGCCGCCTGCTCGACATCGACCCGCTGACCGCCTATCTCGCAACCAGCCCGGGCGGCATGGACAGTGTCGCCATCATTGCCGCCGCGGCGCGGAACGTCGACATCTCCTTCGTCATGGCGCTGCAGTCGGCGCGCTTCCTGGTCGTGCTGCTCATTGGGCCAAGCGTAGCCAAGCTGGTGGCGCGAAACGTCAACGCCTGATCCACGCTATCCATTGCCAGCAAGCAAGGGAAATAGCCTATGAACCGCCGTTTGAACGCCATCGATCTTTCCGGCCGCATCGCCGTCGTGACGGGCGGCGCGCAGGGCATCGGCCTTGCGGTCACCCGGCGCCTGTTGTCATCGGGCGCCGCCGTGGCCATTTGGGACGTCGACCAGGCCGCCATGGCCAAGGCCGTAACTAAACTCGCTTCGCTCGGCAGCGTCGCCGCCATCCTTTGCGATCAGTCACAGATCGAGGCCGTTGATCGCGCCGCCACCGAGACCGAGCGGACGCTCGGCCCCGTCGACCTCCTCGTCAACAATGCCGGCATCGCCGGGCCGGCCGCGACCGTGGTGGATTACGACCCCGCCGCCTGGCGACAGATCGTCGATATCGACCTCAACGGCGTCTTCTACTGTTGCCGGCGCCTGGTGCCCGGCATGGTCGCACGCAACTACGGCCGCATCGTCAACATCTCCTCGGTGGCCGGCAAGGAAGGCAATCCCAACGCCGCCGCCTATTCAGCCGCCAAGGCCGGCGTGCTGGCGCTGACCAAGTCGCTCGGCAAGGAGCTCGCCGGACACGACATCGCCGTCAACGCGCTGACGCCTTCGCCCGCCCGCACCCGCATTCTGGAGCAACTCACCGAAGCCCAGGTCTCCTATATGTTGGGCAAGGTGCCGCGCGGCCGTTTCGTCGAGGTCGAGGAAGCCGCCGCCATGGTCGCTTTCATGCTGTCGGACGAGAACTCCTTCACCACAGGCGCGACGTTCGACCTCTCCGGCGGACGCACGACCTACTGACGGCAAGCCGCCGTCGCGAAGCTTATCGACCGGCTACAGGCGCCATTACGCCGTCGCCTCGGCTGATAATCTGTCTTGCGACCGGTCACCGTCCAGCGTGAAGGCCATGTCGCCCTCGCCGTTGAAGCCTTTGCCGGTCACGGCTACGCGAACATGCCGGACGCCGTCGCGCCGCACGACGCTGACGACGTGAAGATTGGATTGCAGGCGGATGTTGTCGACCGGTTCCACCGCGCGATCCCGTCGCGGCTATGGAAGTTGCCGACTCCGGTCGTTCAACAACGCATCGCCGGTAAATGCGGCCAGAAAGACTTCGGCTGTACCGGCATTGGTGGCTTCTACAAAACGACGAAAGAAGTTGGGCGCTGTTGTCATGGATACGCCCCTTAATCGAGCCTGTGCATCAGATCGTCATCCAGCCAGCGGCCGAAGAAATAGACGAGCTGCTTGTGCCACCATGGCCAGTCATGGCTGACGTCGCCGCCCCAATAGTCGACCCAGGCCGGAATGGACTTGTCGCGCAGCACCTGTTCCAGCTCGCGTGTCTCGACCAGCATGCGCTCTTCCCAGGCGCCCTGGCCACAGCAGAAGATTAGCCGCAGCGCCCTGAGCCGCCCGAGGAGCTTTTGGTCGACGATGCCGGGCAGATAATCGAGCGGCGAGTTGAAATAGACGTTGCCGTCCAGCGTCCGGCCGAAGAAATCGCGGGCCGAATAGACGCCGGACAGCGAGATCAAGCCGCTCGCCAGTTCCGGAAAACGGAACACGAAGTTCGACGAATGGTAGCCGCCCATCGAGCAGCCGCAGAACAGCGGCTTCAAGGCGCGGCCGCCATTGGCCCTGGCGGCGACCGTCAGCAGCTCGGGCAGCGCCTCTTCGCGCACATAGCGGAAATAGGCTTCGTGGCGGGCGATGCGATGCGCCGCGTCGGCATGCTCGTTGAAGAAGGATTCCGAATCGATGCCATCGAGCGTGAAGAGCTGGATGCGGCCGGTGTCGATGAATTCGGCAAGAGCTGCGACGCCGCCAGAATCCTCGAACTGGTAGAACCGTCCCTGCGAGGTCGGGAACACCACCACCGGGCGCCCGGCATGGCCGTAGCGCTTGTATTCCATGTCGCGGCCGAGATTGCGGGCATGGCCCTTGTGATAGGAGACGTCCATCGGCTCAGCCCTTTTCCGCGTGGATAAAGTCGACCGCCTGGCGCAGCGCCTTCTGATCCTTGGAACGCATCTGGTAGGCGTAATTGCCCATGGCGCGGCTGAATACCTCCTCGATGGCCTGGTGGTGGACGATCTTGTCGCCGTGGGCGGCCAGCACGTCCGCATGGCTGTGCAAATAGTCGATATGCCGCTTGCGGCTGGCGTAGGCCGTGAAAAACTTGCCCTTGTACGGCCCGCCAACGGCATCCTTGACCACCATGTCGGCCCATGCGGCGTAGACATCGATGTCGAACGTGTAGTTGATGGCGTCAGTCATCCAGGCGCCGGGCGGGCGCATGTTGACCTCAAGCGCGATGATGCGATCATCCTTGGTCTCGAAAAGCTCGATGTGGAAGAAGCGCTCGCGCACGTCGAACGCTTTGAGGATTTTGCGGCCCGCCTCTTCCACAGCGGGCGTGATCTCGGGGAAGCAGGTGTAGCTCATGTGGCGGTCCTTGTTGACCGCGTCCATGATGCTCTGGTCGTAACGGTGGCTGGCGGCCAGCACCACCTCGCCGTCGCGGTTGACCAGCCCGTCGAAGGTCACGACCAATCCCTCGATGAACTGCTCCATGACGAAAGTCACACCCTCGGGCTTATCCCTGAAGAACTGGTCGAGCTCCTTGGCGTCAGAGATCTTGAAGGTATTGGAAGCGCCCGAGCCCGAATCCGGCTTGACCACCACCGGGTAGCCGACACGGCGGATGAAGGTCATGGCGCCGGCGCGGTCGGAGCATTTGCGCTGCGGAATGGTCTCGACACCGCTCTTGCGGAAGAAGGCGCGCATGCGGCTTTTCCGTTTCAGGTTCTTCACGAAGTCGACCTTGGTGCCGAAGATGTTGAAGTCGGTGCGGATGTTGGCTTCGAGCTCCAGCCAGTGCTCGTTGAGCGACTCAAAGCGGTCGATGCGGCCCCATTTGTGGATGAAATGCCCCATCGCCCGGAATACGGCATGGTAATCTTCCATGTCGGCGACTCGATAATATTCCGAAAGCGCCGCCTTCAGCTTGCCGTTCAAGGTCTCGTAAGGTGCGTCGCCGATGCCGAGCACGGTAGCCCCGGCCTTCTTCAGCCGGTCGCAAAACTCGGTTCCATTCGCTGGAAAATGCGGCGAGAAGAACACGAAATTCATGAATCGCCCCTCCCCGGCGCTTCGCTCGATGGTGAAGTCTGGCGCATTTGCGCGGCGTGGGGAAGGCCATCTGCATCGGCGATCACATTAGACGCGTCGCATTCACCCATGCGTCCCGCTTGCCTCCGCTGGGCCGCTCCTGTAAGAGTGCCGCCATGACCACGCGCGCCCGCTCCGTCGCTTCCTCTCGCACCGGCTTCGCCGGCGAGACCGCGCGCGCGCTCGCTTCCACCCTGCTTCTTCTCGGCCTTATCGGCGATCGCCGGGTTCGCTGAAGGAGCGCCCGGCGGTCGAAACCGCCGCTTGAGGCGCACGCTCCTTGGCCAGATTTTGGCAAAGTCACATCAAAGCGAACGAATTTTGGTAGAGGCGACGCTCGCCAACCATCCGCCTGAAGCGGGCATGCGAGCCGCCGGGAGAAATGACGATGAACGCACGAGAAGAAATCCGAGTCGACGAGGCTGACAGCCATAGGCACGTGGCCGGCCACATGCCGGATGCGGCACGCAAATATCAGCCCTACCCCACTGTCGGCCTGACCGACCGCACCTGGCCGAACAAGATCATCGACAAGGCGCCGATCTGGTGCTCGGTCGATCTGCGCGACGGCAACCAGGCGCTGATCGACCCGATGGGCCATGAACGCAAGGCGCGCATGTTCGCGCTGCTCCTCGACATGGGCTTCAAGGAAATCGAGATCGGCTTCCCCTCGGCCTCGCAGACGGATTTCGACTTTGCCCGCTGGTGCATCGAGCAAGGCGGCGTGCCCAGGGACGTATCGCTCCAGGTGTTGGTGCAGTGTCGGCCCGAGCTGATCACCCGCACCTTCGACGCGCTGAAAGGCGCGCATCGGCCGATCGTGCATTTCTACAATTCGACCAGCGAGCTGCAGCGCCGCGTCGTCTTTGAAAAGGACGTCGCCGGCATCAAGCGCATCGCCACCGACGCCGCCAAGATGATTACCGACATGGCGGCCAAGGCCGGTGGCGGTTATCGCTTCGAGTATTCGCCGGAGAGTTTCACCGGCACCGAGCTCGAGGTCGCGCTGGAAATCTGCAATGCCGTCACCGAGATCGTGAAGCCGACGGCCGACAACAAGCTGATCATCAACCTGCCCTCGACGGTCGAGATGTCGACGCCCAACGTCTATGCCGACCGCATCGAGTGGATGTGCCGCAATCTCGACAACCGCGAGAACCTGATCATCTCGCTGCATCCGCACAACGACCGCGGAACCGGCGTCGCCACCACCGAACTCGGCCTGATGGCCGGCGCCGACCGCGTCGAGGGCACGCTGTTCGGCAATGGCGAACGTACCGGTAATGTCGACATCGTCACGCTGGCGCTCAACATGTTCACCCAGGGCGTCGATCCGGAGCTCGACTGCTCGGACATCAACCGGATGAAGGATGTCTATGAATATTCGAACCAGCTGAAGATCCCGGAGCGCCACCCTTATGTCGGCGAGCTGGTCTACACGGCTTTCTCCGGCTCGCATCAGGACGCCATCAACAAGGGGATCAAAGCGCTGAAGAAGGCCAACACCCCGCTCTGGGAGGTGCCTTATCTGCCGATCGATCCAGCCGATGTCGGCCGCACTTACGAGGCGATCATCCGTATCAATTCGCAGTCGGGCAAAGGCGGCATCGCCTATGTGCTGCAGGCCGACTACGGCCTAAACCTGCCGCGCAATCTGCAGATCGAGTTCAGCCAGGCGATCCAGGCGATCACCGACGCCGAGGGCAAGGAAGTGCCGGCCAAGCGCATCCACGAACGTTTCCTCGAAACTTATGTCGACCAGCCCGGCGCGCGGCTGAAGTTTCTGGACCACCGCACCTACCCCGACACCGAGGTGAAGGGCCGGCGAATTGTCGAGGCGGATATCCTCGACAACGGCCAGGAAGTGACGATCAGCGGCTCGGGCACCGGCCCGATCGACGGCTTCGTCGACGCGCTCTCGCGCCATCTCGGCGTCGACATGTCGGTGCTCGACTATTCCGAGCATTCCCTGCAGCGCGGCTCCAACGCCTCGGCGATCTCCTATGTCGAAATGGAATATCCGGGCGGCAAGCTGTTCGGCGCGGGCATCAACACCAACATCGTCGCCGCCTCGCTGGAGGCCGTCGTTTCGGCCGCCAACCGGATCATCGGTCATAAAGCTGGCTGAGTTGCAAATCGATAGGAGTGCGGCGCATCCAACCTGCGCCGCACTTCGAACACGGAGGCGCAAGCCTGCCATTCGTTAACCGGCGCGGGAATTTCCGGTGGCTTACGCGATCGCATAATAGAAGCATCCTTGTGCGCCGGCGCGAGCGCTATATGATCGCGCCCTAACCTGTGCCGACTTCGGAAGGATCGACACTTGGAGCATGCCCCGCCTGCCGCCCCCGCAGTGCGCGAGACATTGGAGCGACTGCTTGCCAGCGAAACGTTCGGACGCTCCGAGCGTGCACGCAGGCTTCTACGCTATCTGGTCGAACGCGAGCAGGCCGGCGAAGCGGACAGGCTGAAGGGCATTTCCATTGCCATGGACGTCTTCGGCAAGGACGGCGATTTCGACGCCTCCACCGATGCCGTGGTCAGGGTCCAGGCCGGCCGCTTGCGCGAGCTTCTGGAGCAGTATTTCGCCAATGAAGGCATCGCCGAGCCGGTGCGCATCGCCATTCCGCGCGGCGGTTATGTCCCCTCCTATGAACTGAACTCAATCCGGCTGTCCGGCGACGCAAGGTCAACAACGGGCGGCATAGCGCGCCGCCCCGAGGTGGTGGCCGAAGCCGCCGCGGCTGCAACCGAACATCGGGAGGGCTCTGCGTCGAGCGAACCCGCAACGCTGATCGCCCCTGCGGCGCCTGCCCAGTCGCTCACGCGGCAACTGCGGTTCTTCTGGGCTGCCATGGTTCTGGTCATAATTATGCTCGGCGTGCTCATCGTGCGTCAAGGCAATGCCGTCCTCAACGGCGGCGACACAGCCGCCACGCTCGAAACGGCGGGCGTTGCCGGCACCGCCGCCCAGCCGACATTCGGCTCCTTGCCGCTGATCTACATTGCCGTGAAGGCAAACGGAGCGGAGGCGGCCCGCGTCGCCTCGTCGCTACGCGTCGGCCTTGCAGGCTTCGACACCATCGATTTCATCGGCCGCGATGCGGATTCAACGCGCGATCAATCGGCCGACCCGATCAGTTTCGTCTTCGATATTGTTACCGGCCCCGCCGCCGGTGACGTCACGGTCGAATTGCAGAGCGTGGCGACCGGTCGTGTCCTGCTGTCGCGAAACCTGACTTCGGCCGAAACCGCGCCTGGTGTGGTTGAAAGCAACATCGCCAGCCTTCTCACCTCGACCGTTCCCGCTTCCGGCGCCATCTACAGCTACATCGACCAGAGCGGCATCCAAACCAGCCAGATCGCATGCCTGGTGCTTGACGACCGCTACTTTCTCGACATGAGCGCAAAGACCCACGAGGTTGCGTATCGTTGCCTGGAAGAACTGGCCAGCGAAGGCACCAAGTCATCGCTTGTCTACGCGGAACTGGCTGCACTTCATGTGGAAGCCGCCACCGCGCACTATGCCTATCCCCCGGAAGCGACGCTCGAAAAAGCCATGACACTTGCCCATCGCGCCGTCCAGATGGGGCCGATGAGCCCGCACGCGCATCGCATCTTGGGCTACATAAACTCGCGTCTCGGCAACACGGACGAAGCGATCCGTTTGATGCGCAGGGCCTACGAACTCAACCCATACGACCTCGGCATGGCCGCCGCCTACGGCTACGGGCTGATCTTCGCCGGCAGATATGAAGAGGGAACGCCGATCCTGGGCCGCGCGGTCGACGCCTTCAGTGGCCATCCGACCTGGTGGGACTATGGCTTGTTCGTCGGAGCTTTCATGCAGGGCGACATGAAGAAGGCCGCCATCGCCAGTGAGTCGCTACGCACGACTGCATCCAAGTCTCACTATCTGGCCGCGCGTCTTATTGGCGCCAGGATTTCGGGCCGCAACAAGCTGGCGGGCGAGCTTGCAAACGAGCTCACCGCCGAATTCCCAAAATTCGCCGCCGACCCGCGCGCGACGTTCGTCGACCGCAAATACCCTCCCGATCTCACCGATCGGCTGGTGCGATCCTTGCGCGCCGCCGGGATCGGCAACCCGAGCTGACCACGCCCCCGTCTATGTTCGGGCATCCGGGTCGCCGGACTGCGTACCGCATCGGTCGCGAAGATTTTACTGGCTATCGGTCTGGATCGGGAGCAATCCAGCCACAATCTGGGTTTGCCGCCTCACCGCTCCATTTTTCATGCTTCCGATTCCCTTTATCGTCGAAGGCCGCCCTGGTCCGAAGACTATCGTCTTTCTGCACGGCTTCGGAGCTTGCCGTGAGATCTGGCGCGACGTCATGACTTCGCTGGCCACGGAGGCGAGAGTATTGGCCTACGATCTTCCGGGCCATGGTCATTCGCTGGAATGCGAGGGCATGGGCGGCGCCAAGCCGGCCGCGCGAGCCATCCTTGCCGATCTTGCCGCCCGCCAGCTGGACAAGGTCCACCTCGTCGGGCACTCGATGGGCGGCGCGATTGCGACATTGATGGCGCTTGCCGACCCCGGCAGGGTGGCTTCGCTCACGCTGTTGGCGCCCGGCGGCTTCGGTCCGGAAATCGACGCAAACCTGCTGCGCCGCTATGCCGCCGCGACCGGCAGGAGACAGATCCGCGCCAACCTTGCGGCCCTGTCAGGTCCACGCAGCGTGCCGCCTGACCACGTGGTGGACGCGCTGTGCCGGATGCGCAAGCGGCCGCGCCAGTTGCAGGCCCTGATCGATATGGCGGCCGCGATGACCAGGGATGACCGGCAAGGGGTCATCCCCGGGGCGCAACTGGATACACTCGACATGCCGGTGATGGTCGTCTGGGGAGTAGAGGATCCGCTGCTGCCTGTAGAACAGACAGAGGCTCTGCCGTCGCACTTCCATCTGCATCATGTTCTTGACGCGGGTCACATGCTGGTCGAGGAGGCTCCTGACCTGGTCGCCGAGATCGTGCGCCGCAACACGCGACGGCGCGCCAGACGGTTGCGTCCGGCGCTGGGCGCCACCGCGAGCTGATCGCCAGGCGGATTTCCAGCGGGGACGGGCTCCAGACCGGCCCGGAACATATCCGTGGCAGCGTCCGCCTGGACCGAGCCTGTCGCTTGTCGTCGGCAGTGCATTTTGCCGGCGAGTGTGTTAACTCGCTGTTAACCAACAGCGAGGCAGCCGCCCATGAAGGATGCAGGCGAAAAAACTACTCCGATCGAGCCATCGCGAAACCTCTCGGATGCCATACGCGACGTCAAGAACGCGTTCGCCGACCGCGATGACGTGGTCGTTGAGATGCGCGAGGCGCACCGCATGCGGCTCGATCTGCTGGCAGCCGAGCTTGCACCGGTGTTTGCCGATGTCCCCCTCGACATCGACAGCTTCGACTTCGCCGTCTCGTCGGGCCTGCAGCCGCGGCTGTGGATCGATGCGGTGAGCCACGTCGCCATGGGACGCGACCGCCGAACCTACCGCTTCCTCAAGGATACGCGCGTCGGCCGCGTGGTGCTGGCTGAAACGACCGAGATGAAAGTCGTTGCCGACGCAGTCATGCGTTACGTGGCGGAACGTGTCGTCGAGCGGCAGCGCATGATGGAGGGCGGCCTGGAAAGCGCCTCTTCCGGCCTGAATCGCCCCGTGGTTCGTGAAGCGCAGCCGCCTATCCGATCCGAAACCGGCCGCAGCGGCTGGACGACATTCTTCGCCGGCCTCGGCCTGATCACTGCCGGGGCGCTTGTCGGCTTGGCCTTTTCGCTGGCGTTGTTCTGGGATCGCATCATGCAGATGAGGATCAGTTTCTGACCAGAGCGATTTCAGGCCGGAGCAATTCCAGGTCTAAGCAACTCCGGGTGAGGGCATATCCAGGAAAGTTGAGCGGTTAAGGCGGTGGCTTCGCCGTCTCCATCAAATGGCGAGTTGCCCTGTCTGGCGCGCCGCGCCGGCCGGCACATCGAGGTCCACCGTCTCCAGGTCCGAAGGCGGAATGGCCGGTCCGGTCAGGCCGCGCCTGGTCAGGCGGAGCCGCCAGTCGCCTCTTTCTCCATTGATTTCGAACATATTGTACTGCGCCGCCGGCTGTTTGCCGCCGGGCGCCTGGCCGGCGGCAGCGACCCCGACCACGGGCACCTTGGCACCGCGCGGGCCGATGGCGAACAGGGAAGGCAGATGCGAATGGCCGTGCAGGACGAGCTCCGCGCCATGCCGGCGAATGACTTTGTGGAAGCGGGCAATGCCGAACAGCCGCTTATGCTGCGGGACCGCGCCGCGCACCGGCGGGTGGTGGATCATGATGATCCGGAAGAGCCCCTGCTTCGCCGTGTCGTCGAGGGCCTTGCCGAGCCGTTCGGCCTGCCCTTCCATGAAGAAGCCGTTTGCCATGAATGGCGCGGTGGCGCGCGCCGTGGTGACGCCGATCAGCGCGACATTGCCACGCACGCGCAGATACGGAAAGGAGTTGCGGTCGACCGGACTGTTGACGCCGTCGCCAGTCATCCAGGGAGCCCACGCCCGGCAGACCTTGTCGAAGGCGCCCGGCACATAGGCGTCATGATTGCCGGGTACCACGGAGACGTCTTGCGGCGATCCGAGCGTCTCAAGCCAGTGCTTCGCCATCTCGATCTCGCCGTCGAGCGCCAGGTTGACGAGGTCGCCGGTGACGGCGAGGTGATCGGGCGCGTTGGCTTTGATGTCGGCGACAATGGTGTCGATTACCGCATCATGCATGTGGCGGCGGCGGTTGCGCTGCCAGTTGACGTAACCCAGCACGCGCTTGGACGCGAGGTCGCGATAGGTTACATCGGGCAACGGTCCCAGATGAGCATCGGAAATATGCGCGAGCCTGAACATGGTCCCTTCTTAAGCGACGCCGGCGAGGCTTTCCACTCACCCTTTGCTGTTCGCCCAAGCGGGTCCCGCAAAAGTGTCCCACGGTTTTGCGGCCAGCCCCTGCGAAAAACAAGGAAAGCCAAGCGGATGTTCGTGGGAGAACCCACGAACATCTGCTTGGGGATCGTTGGATGAGCGGTCGAGACGATCCGGAAGAGGCATTCCGCCAGACCGGCTGGCCGGGGCTGCGGGCAAGGCTGTTCCATCTCTACTTCCTGATGCGCCGCCCAATGACGCTCGGCGTGCGCGGGCTGGTCTACGAACGTGCCTCCAACGCCGTCTTCCTGATCCGCCATACTTATGTTCCCGGCTGGCAGTTGCCCGGCGGCGGGGTTGAGGCCGGCGAGACGCTCGAAGAAGCGCTGACGCGCGAGCTGACCGAGGAAGGCAACATCGCGCTGGCCGCGCCGCCGGTGCTGAGGTCGATGCATTTCAACCGCCGCTCCAGCAAGCGCGACCATGTCGGCCTTTATTTGATCGAAGCCTTCAGTCAGACGGCGCCGAAACTGCCCGACCATGAGATCGCCGAAGCAGGCTTCTTCCCGATCGACCGCTTGCCGGGGGGCACGACCCCAGCGACGCTCCGGCGGATAGCCGAGATTTTTGGCGGTGAGCGCATCTCACCTTATTGGTAGCCGCGTCCACAGCGATTTTCTCTTGCTTTTGAATATCCAGACTCTATTTTCGAGCAACGCAGGGGGAACATAAACATATGTCCATGAGCGAAAATGAAACGGTCAACATTTGGCGATACGTCGGCATTTACCTTGCCACCACAATTGTACTTTATCTCGCTTGGATCGCTTTTTTGTACGCCCTTCCATCCATGGAAAAGAGTACGTCGACTCCCGTCAATCTAGCTATAATATTCGCTTCAACATCGTGTTCTTATTTCTATTTCACAAGACAACACGGAAGACTGTTCGAAAGGCACGAGTACTGGAAAATTGTTACTTTCTCGACAGCCGCATCGTTGCTGTTTTCAATCATTTGCCTGCTGGTTTCGATAGCGGTCGGCATTGCGCCGGTGGCTGTCGAGGGCGTATCGACCGGCGCCTGGATAATGGTCATGGCCATACTTGCGCTTTTTGGTTTTTGCCTCAATGCAATCGGCTTCAATAAACGGATCGGCAAGAGGCTCTTGAAGGCCAACGGGGCCAGACGGGCTCAACTCGATGCAAAGCCTTTCCAGTAAAACAATTTTCACGCCGCCCTCCTGAACCTGCCCCGGTCATGTGGCGCCGCATAATCAAGCTCCGGCCCGACCGGCACGATCCCCGTAGGATTGATCGATTTGTGGCTGCCGTAATAATGCGCCTTGATGTGATGCAGGTTGACCGTGCCCGCGACGCCGGGCACCTGATAGAGGTCGCGCAGATAGTTCGACAGGTTCGGATAGTCGGCGATGCGGCGCAGGTTGCATTTGAAATGGCCGACATAGACGGGATCGAAACGAACCAGCGTGGTGAACAGTCGCCAGTCCGCCTCGGTGACGTGCTCGCCGGTGAGATAGCGTTGCCGCGACAGCCGGTCTTCCACCGTATCTAGCGCCGAGAACAATTCGCCGAACGCCTCCTCATAGGCCAACTGCGTGGTAGCGAAGCCGGCGCGATAAACGCCGTTGTTGATCGCCGGATAGACGAGCGAATTGATCCCGTCGATATCGGCGCGCAGCGCCGCCGGATAGAAGTCGAGGCTCGCATCTCCCCATTCGTCGAAGGCTGAATTGAGCATCCGGATGATCTCCGAGGATTCGTTGTTGACGATCGTCTCTTCCTGTTTGTCCCACAGCACCGGCACCGTCACGCGGCCCGAATAGGTCGGATCGGCCTTGGTATAGATCTGGTGCAGGAAATCGAGGCCGTATAGCGTGTCGCCGGTCGCGCCGTCCTCAGCTTTGAAGGTCCAGCCGTTCTCGCCCATGAAATGATGCACGACCGAAACCGAAAGGATGCCGTTGAGCTTCTTCAACGCGCGGAAAATCAGCGTCCGGTGCGCCCACGGACAGGCCAGCGAGACATAGAGATGGTAGCGGCCAGGCTCCGCCTTGAAGCCGCGCTCGCGCCCTTCCGCCGGAGCGCCATCGCGCGTCACCCAGTCGCGCCATTGCGATTGCGCACGCACGAACCTGCCGCCGCTGCTGGCCGTATCGTACCATCTGTCCTGCCATTGTCCTTCGACCAACAATCCCATGCGGAAGTCTCCCTGCGGTTCAGGCTAATCTAGGCACCTGATAATCTAGGCCGATGGCCGGGCTGGCGAAGGCCTCCGGCGCTGAACAGTTCGTCAAATGCCGGAACCAGTTCGTCGAACTCCGCCAAGAAAGACAAAAGGCGCCGATTGCAGCGGCACAAAATTGGTGCTAGCGGAGGCGCCCATGTTTGACTTTGCCTCGATCCGGTTCGACCGACGACGAAAGGGCGCCCGCGCTTAGAAAGCGCTGACTGGCGAATGCTGCCGCTTTGCAGCACCCCCTCCTCGCATACCCGGAACGCAAAGACCATGAGCCTTGCCGACGTGAAATACCTGCCGGAAACTCCGGCGCATGATGCTGAAATCGAAGCCATCAATGCCGAGGCCTTTGGCCCTGGCCGTTTCGTGCTTGCCGCCTACAAGATCCGCGAGTCAGGCGGGCATGACCGCTCGATGTCCTTTGTCGCCGTCAAGGACGACACGGTCATCGCTTCCGTGCGCATGACGCGCGTGGCCGCGGGCGCCGGACGCGCCATGATGCTCGGCCCGCTTGCCGTGCGTCCCGCCTTCAAGAATCTCGGCATCGGCCGCAAGCTGGTCGCGATCGCGCTGGACGCGGCCAGGAAGGCCGGCGCGCCTGCCGTCATCCTGGTCGGCGACGAGCCATATTATGGACCGCTCGGCTTCAAGCGCTTTCCGCGCGGGCAGATCACCATGCCGCGCCCGGTCGATCTCGACCGGCTGCTTCATCACGAGATCAGGGCTGGCGCCATTGCCCGCTTTGCCGGCGATGTCTGCCACGCCAGCATGGCGCGGGTTGCCGAATTTGCTCCGGCCTTGGCCCGTCCGGCCGCCCATGCGCAGTCGTCGATCGACCCGGCTATTGCGGTTGCGCCTCCTTTGCGCGCCTCGTAGCATAATTCGAAACCCTGGAGGCTTGCATGACCCCGAACGGCCAGATCGCGATCGTCACCGGCGGGGGATCCGGCCTTGGCGAGGCGACGGCGCGCGCTCTGGCGGCCAGGGGCGCCCGTGTCGCCATCCTAGACGTGGGCGTCGAGCGCGCAGCGAAAGTCGCGGCCGACATCGGCGGCATTGCCGTCCAATGCGACGTCAGCAGCGGCGACAGCGCCACCGCGGCGATCACCGAAGTGGCTGGAAAGCTTGGTGAGCCGCGCATCCTGATCAACTGCGCCGGCATCGCCATCGGCATGAAGACCGTCGGCAAGGACGGACCGCATCCGCTCGACCAATACCGCAAGGTTATCGAGATCAACCTGATCGGCACCTTCAACATGATCCGCCTCGTCGCCGACCGGGCGGCGAAACTCGATCCGCTGGAAGGCGGCGAGCGCGGCGTCATCGTCAACACCGCCTCGGTCGCAGCCTATGATGGCCAGATCGGCCAGGCGGCCTATTCAGCTTCCAAAGGGGGCGTCGTCGGCATGACGCTGCCGGTGGCGCGTGATCTGGCGCGATCAGGCATTCGCGTCTGCACCATCGCGCCCGGCATCTTCAAGACCCCGATGATGGCCGGTATGCCGCAGGAGGTGCAGGATTCGCTCGGCGCATCCGTGCCCTTCCCGCCACGGCTCGGCGAGCCGTCGGAGTATGCCGCACTTGCCCTCCACATAGTCGAGAACCAGATGCTGAACGGTGAAACAATCCGCCTCGACGGCGCCATCCGCATGGCGCCGAAATAGGCGCGCGATGACTGGCTCGCCGGCAGGCGCCGGTGTTCCCACCGAGAAGACCGGGCCACTCGGCGGCTTGAAAGTCATCGAGATGGCTGGGCTCGGTCCCGTGCCGCTTGCCGCCCTGATGTTGTCCGAAATGGGCGCCGAGGTGCTGCGCATAGAACGCGCCGATGCCGGCCAGCCGTTCCTGAGCCTGCCGCAGGAATACGACCTCGACCGCCACGGCCGTTCCATACTCAAGCTCGACCTGAAGCGTCCGGCCGGCGCGGAGCTGTTGCTGCGGATCACGGCATCGGCCGACCTCCTTGTCGAAGGTTTCCGCCCCGGCGTGATGGAGCGGCTCGGCCTCGGACCCAACGTGCTCTTCGAACGCAATCCGGCGCTGGTCTATGGCCGCCTGACCGGATTCGGCCAGGACGGACCGCTGTCCGGGCGAGCGGGGCACGACATCACCTATCTCGCCTATGCGGGCCTCTTGCACGCGATCGGCAGGAAGGAGGCGCCGCCCGTACCGCCGCTCAATCTGGTCGCGGATCAGGGCGGTGGCGCCATGATGCTCATCGCCGGCGTGCTCGCCGCTCTTTTCCAGCGTTCGCTGACGGGAAAGGGCCAGGTGGTCGACGCCTCGATGATCGAGGGTGCCTCGATGCTTGCGGCGCCGATCCACGCCTATATGGCGGCGGGCCTGTGGAGCGACAGGCGCGGCGAGAACCTGCTCGATTCCGGCGCGCCTTTCTACGACACCTATGAGGCGGCGGACTCAAGATACATTGCCGTCGGCTGTCTCGATCCTCGCTTCTTCGCCGAATTCGCCAGGCTCCTGCCGCTTGCCGGGCATTTTGTCAGCAGCCAGTACGAAAGATCATCGTGGCCGGCGATGCGCGCCGCCATCGCTGGCCGGATCAAGGAGAAAACGCGTGACGAATGGGCCGGGATTTTCGCCGCGACCGACGCCTGCGTGGCGCCCGTGCTGTCGATGGTCGAAGCCAGGAGCCATCCGCACAATCGCGCCAGGCAGAGCTTTGTGAAGTTCGGCCGGTTCGAGCGCCCGACGCCGGCGCCGCGCTTTCCGCAAGGTGCGCGGGCGCTTGCCTCAACGCCC
>Ga0315336_1001361_pt1 | contig 48549 bp, 40 predicted proteins | sample ASW5metaG_FD_204512 | JGI IMG/M metagenome (GOLD analysis project Ga0315336, IMG submission 204512) | Ammonia-oxidizing marine archaeal communities from Monterey Bay, California, United States - ASW #5 | ecosystem: Environmental > Aquatic > Marine > Intertidal zone | place: USA: California...
AACCAATCTCTGCCCAAGCCGTGATAGAGCAGGAATAGCAAGCAGCAAAAACCCAAACCCCAGCAAGTAACGCAATATTAATCCTTCTTTAACCAAGGCTAAAAATACTGACTGAATGGCTAGAGCTAGAACTCCGTTGGCAAGATAATCTCCAATATGCTGAAGGACTTCGCCTACTGCCTGAAATCCAGGGACAAATGTTCCAAAGATCTCAGCCCCTTTTACTATCGTGAGGGCAGCCATGCTGTTAATCAATGACTGGTTGCTGAATTCAATTGTCAGGTCATATACCGGATAGCCTAGGAACCCATAGAGAAAGTCATACAATCCAAGGAACGCCGCTAGCGCGAGTACAGGAAATACGTATAAATGGGGAATCTTGTACTTTGTAAACCGCTCAAATAAGAGAACCGGAAAAAAGAGCATCCAGTTCAATCCAATTTGTATCCATTGGATCAGAAGTCTCGTCTGGTTATTCTCTTGCTCGGGCCTTATTTCTTGTTTGCCATCTATCGCATCGATCGCCATGCTGAACACCACCTTATTATTATTGTGACTAAGAGGCTTCTTTTTTTGATCCTCTCAGTTATAACAAGAATTGACCGCCCTAGATAGCTAAAGTACGACCTCGGTTCTATCTAAAAGACATTGCAAGGTTAGTTCTAGTATTTTTTTTAATATTTTTATAATAACTATTATTTTACTTTATAAATATCTATTAACTCATTAATTTTATTAAAATAATACAAATTCTTGGTGCGCCCCGAAGAGGCACTCAACCAGGGCCGTATTAACCTTGTTTCGTACACCCTAACCCTTTGTAGTATAGCCTTTTTTCCCGATGGCTCCTGCTGAAGGGGCTGATTCCGCATGGATACGGTCTGGTATACGGTCGGGAGGCCCTGGCAGGTGCCCCCCCCCCTCTTAGTTCTTAATAAAACACCCACTCGGACTTGTTGGCCCGTTTGGCCTGAGAACCAATCATTTTGAGGTCCGCCCCCCGGAAACACCTGGGTTTCAGCAGGTTGGTTGGCTTCCTCCGTTTTCGGGGTATATATTCGGGAAACCTTAAAAAGAAAACTTGAACACAATCAAGCCAGACTTAGCAGACTTGGGGAATTGAGAGGTATGGAACAAAGAGAACTAATAATTCTAGGCCTCCTGTTAGTAGTCTTTTTTCTAGGTCGAAATGCCATAGTAGACACCTCAGAGAAAGAGAACAAAATCGCAGAAAATATCGGGATTTTAATAATGATTCCCGCTGGTGGTGCAGTGATTCTTGTAATAGCTTGGGGTTTGTTTACTTCTTGGTGGTTTTGGGCAGGTTTAGCTTTGTTGATATTTGGACTAATAAACAGCGGAAATCCAGACAACAAATTTCCGCACTAGAAAGCTTGAACACAATCAAGCCAGTGATTAGCAGACCTTGGGGAGTTTGTGATAAAAAGCATACGGTTATGAGTTTTATTGAATCAGTAAAAAATTATTTCATTAGATGGAATGACTTTAGTTCTAGGTCTTCAAGGTCTGAATATTGGTGGCCATACCTTTTTGTTACGCCTGCATCTTATATAGTGGGTTTTATAGTTGGTTATTTTATTGGATACATTTTTTCCATTGTCGGGGTTTCAGAAGAGATAACATTAACCTTCATTTTTTTAGCAACTCTTTGTATGGAGATTTTTATTATTATTGCCTCAGCAGCATTGGGTGTCAGGAGACTTCATGACGTAGATAAATCAGGTTGGTGGTTTTTTATAATCTTTACAATTATTGGAGTGATTCCACTATTAATTTGGTTTTGCACAAAAGGTACAGAGGGTACAAATAAATACGGAGATGATCCTCTCCAGGATCAGAACTCCAGTGCATAAAAAGAAAGCTTGAACACAATCAAGCCAGTGATAGCAGACCTTGGGGAGTTTGTGATTAACTACATATCTGCATTGTGCTATGACAACACCTCCGACTCAGACGAAGAATAGTCGCCTTTATTATCTAGGCACGGATGAAACCGTTACTGGAGTTGTTGAGACGTTCAATAACGACAGTCAGTTGTGGGAGAAACAAAACTACAAAGACGGAAAACGAGAGGGTCTTGAAGAGAGGTACTCCAAAAACCTTCAAGTAGTGACAAAAGTAAACTACAAAGACGGAAAGCGAGAGGGTCTTGAGGAATGGTTCAACGGAGACGGTCAATTACAGTTCAGACTAAACTACAAAGACGGGAAAAGAGAGGGTCTTTGGGAGATGTTCTACGAAAATGGACAATTATCTTTCAGAGGGAACTATAAAGACGGGAAACAAGACGGTCTCTTGGAGTATTTTGACGAAGACGGAAACCCGACCAGTACAGAGACGTACAGGGACGGAGAACTGGTCGAGGTAAATTGAAACTATCGACAGACTTGGGGAGGCTTGTGATGAAAAGAACACGCACACTATAAGCCTCTGGCAGCGAGAGAGCATCAATAAAGTGATTAAATAGGCTGTGATTAAGGTCCTACGCGATCAATCCTCTCTGCACCAAATAGTGTCCACCCAATGTCATCTCGTCCGCTGTCGAGAACCACCTCATACACAATCTCCGGCGGGTTGCTGCGAACGTATTCACGCAAGCGCGTCCACATGTTAAATTCTACACGTGACTCTGGCCTCCATTGATCGAGAGTCTTTCCGTCAAGAATGGCTCCGTAGGCGACGAGGATGTTATGTGTCTCTGGCAGCCAGTCGACATCGCCCATCGCAATACTAACAACACTGTTCGGTCCCTGTTGTTCGGACTGCCAAAGTTGGCGGACCACCATGCTTTCCTCGTCAATTTCATACTCTACCGTGCGTGTATAGGTTTCCTGAATAGGGGTTGGCTCTTGAAAGGGACGAGCTTGATAGATTCCATTATCGAAGACTAATAAGGTCCCATTCGGTGTGGGGCTTGGAGAATGCTGATGATACGGCCAATCTAATTCACCTTCTGCACGTAGCAGCTTGTCAGAAAGTTCGCCCCAACCACTTGGTTCCCCGAAAATCCATTTGATTTCTTTCGTCGCTCTGTCAATTTTCATTGCCGCTGCCTGATAGCGGAAGTTGATCAGGATCGAATCGTCACGTTCGTCGTAGAGTAGATTGTTAGCGTGACTCCAATCAGCGGTTTCCGGGAAGCCGCGACGAACCCAATAATTGGATAGGAACGTATCGTATCCGATCCGGAACGGGTCCATGTGGTCAAAGGCCCGCCATTCCCAAACGATTTCTCCCGTTGCTCGCTCGAATTCTACGATAACGTCTCCCATAACCATCTGGTCGCGACGGGGGGCATTCTCATCGTATTCATCAGTATAGTAATCGTTTACTACCTTCGATTCGCTGCCCAAGACGATGATGTTTCCATTCGGTAGTTCGTCAATTTCGTGGTGGAAAGTCAAGGTATCGACACCAATGCCTTCGGTATCTCCCTGTGGTCGGCCTTCTGCATACCATTGATTGACTGTGTTTCCTAGCCAATCTATTTCTAACAATCGAAAATCTGCGGTTACGAAGATTAAGTTACCATTTTGAAGCTTCCCAAAATCACTGATACGAGAGTCTACGCGGTAATACCAAAGCACCTCACCGGCATCGTCAAGCACAACCAACATACCAAACCCAGCGTTAAAATTAGCAACCTCCTGGCCTCTCCCGATTTGTCGGCGTCGCGGGTTGAATAGGGTAACACCTGGTTCCATCGCCTCCGGTTTGCTCTCTCTCACATCGATCGGTGGGAATTCTACGCCCGTATCCGGCAAAGTCGGGGTGGTGAAGCTAAAGATCTCGTTCGCTATTGTTTCAGCGCCATTGGTGTTGCGAATTGTGACACGAACGCTATGTTCTCTCCCGGGCCGCATTCCAACAACACCGAGACCGATAGATGGATCATACGAGTCATCATAGGTTAACCGCCAATCGTTAGTTCCATCGCTGACGTCAATGAATGTAGTGACAGCTTCGCTTGCATTGAACATGACGATAGCAGCTTGCGGTACACGTGGATTTGGGTTCCCCATCAACGTTGGGTTGTCCGTAAAGGTCGGTTTATTTGAACAGGCGGCTAAAACGCTCGTAAACACAAATAGTGAAACTTTCGCGCAATCTCTAAAATTTTTCATTTCATAGCACCTAAATGTATACATTTTACTAGAATAAAAAGTCTTAATTATTTGATATTTAAAGTAATGAAAATTCTTGGTGCGCCCCGAAGAGGATTCGAACCTCTGGCCTTCCGCTTAGGAGGCGGACGCTCTATCCAGCTGAGCTATCGGGGCAATCGTCCATTTAACGCCTAATTTGGGATGGCCGGTTAATGGCTACGGCGACCTCATCCCCCACTCGAAAAGTCATGAGGTCCTCTCCCACAATAATCGGTCCGCTGTAAGTCGTCTTTGTCTTCTGAATCAATTCATCAAAAGAAAGATCCCTTGTCACCATATGGGCATATACAGCCAATTTTGGTTTTACCTGGGCAAATACCTGCCCTGCTTCGGCGGCAGTCGTGTGATGCCCCATCACTACGTTCTTAAATCTTGGGTTCTGTGCAATAAACTCTTCTGAAGCATCACTGACCTCATGAATTAATAAATCTACGCCTTTTGTTGCCTCAATCAGTGCCTCTGAGTATTTCGTATCTCCAGACAACGCAACAGAGCGGCTACCCCAGTCGATGCGGTACCCGAAGGCCGGCTTGACTGGACTGTGATCAACCTCAAAGGCACGCACCGAAACATCGCCATCCTGCCATACGAACCCATCCTCTAGTTCCGTTACATTAAAACCAACACCGGACTCCGAGGCCCCCTCAAAAATACGAATATCGATATCGAATGCAAATGCCTGCCTAAGATGCTCGAGCATACTCTGGGTACCAGCTGGCCCAAATACTCGCAGTGGTTGTACCCTCCGAGAAAACCCCCAAGTTGCAAGCCATAGACCAGGAAATCCCATTACATGATCCGAATGTAAATGGGTAAAAAAAACGGCGCTGATGTCGGTACCGAAACCTGCCGCCTCGGCAAATCTCTGGAGGACCCCTCGCCCCGCATCAAACACGTACGCCCGATCCCCAGCCTCGACCAGTATGCTAGGCCCGAGTCTGTCCGGCTGTGGAAAATACTCACCGCTTCCCAGTAAGGTAACTTTTAACTCCTGACCAAGAGCTAGCGCGGACATCAAAAAAAACGTCACAACAACAAAGATCATTCGTGGAAATTTTTTCATGACTACAACTTCCTATTCATTAATCCAGATCAAGCAAGGGACTCGATCAACCATCCTCTCCCACCCCAAAAGACACACCTTCAGCCAATAGATCCCAAAAACAGAGTCAATGCGATACCAAAAATCGCCATACCAACCAAAATTTTCAATAACGTTATTCTCATGCATATACCTTACTGAACCGCAGAATTAACGAAAAACGAGTAATAACCAGTTGTGTAGGGTTATTCTACTAGGATTACTCATATCGCAGAAATCCAGTTGCCTCTAGCAACATACAAACCTATCATTACGGTCAAGACAAGGGGAAACGGTCCTTCTGGGGCATTTCTTCAGTCATTTAGTTTCGTAAGCCATATGGGGGGATTTAGCGATGCGCAGCCGCAATCTAAGGACTTTTATTTTTGCCAGTGTGCTGCTTCTAGGCTCTAAACTCTCACTGGCTCATCATGGCGATGCAGGACGCTATGACGATGACACTATTGATCTTGTGGGCACAGTAGTGGCCCTGCAGCTGATTCACCCCCACTCCAGTATTATTTTTGATGTCACCGATGAAAGCGGGACAATGGTCAGATGGAGAGGAGAGTTCACAAATCCACGCTCCCTGGCCGAAAGATATGGGTGGACCAGAAACACAGTTAAACCAGGCGATGAAGTCATCTTGACCGGCAGACAGGTAAAAGGTGGTGCTGCCTTTATCAACCTCTCTGAAAAATCTCGGATTGTGCGAGCAGATACCTGTGAGGAGATTTATAAAACGAATTCTGAGCCGGAACGTCCCATCAGCTGCGAACATTAAGAAAAATTGCATTATAAAAATACATTTTTCCCATCATGCATACTGGCTATCAGTAGCCTCATAGTCGGTTGCGAAGAGCGGCCTCCCCAGGGGAACCTCGAAGACGTTGATGGCGTAGCAAACATACCAAGCCAACCAATCACTCAGACACATTACCTGAAGGCTTCTAATACTGATGCGGATGACCGATTCGGTGTTGGCGGTGTACTGGAGGGGAACGCAGTCACCCTGAGTGCAGACGGAACCACCCTGGCGGTGGGAGCGACCATGGAGGCGAGTGGCGCGGCTGGACCTGGCAGCGACCAAGATGATAATACTGTTTACGGTGCCGGGGCGGTCTACGTATTTACCAGGGACGGAGACCAATGGTCACAGCAAGCCTATGTCAAGGCAAGTAATCCAGGGCTCGGGGATAATTTCGGGTATGCGATAGCGCTCAATGAAAACGGAGACACCATGGCTGTTTCCGCTAACTTCGAAAGCAGCAGTAGCACAGGCATCGATAGCGACGGCAACGATGATGGAATTCCCCAGGCGGGAGCTGTGTATGTTTTTATCCGAAGTGGCAACAATTGGACCCAGGAAGCCTATATCAAAGCATCCAATACAGGAGAAGCTGGGCAAGGAGACGCTTTTGGAGATGGGGACCAATTTGGAATGGCAGTTGCTCTTAACGCTAGCGGAGACTTTCTGGCGGTAGGTGCCATCGGCGAAGACAGTGCGGCAGCTGGAATGAATGGTGACGAATCGGACAACTCAGCCGCCTCGGCTGGTGCTACCTACCTATTCGCACGCAAAGAAGGGGTCTGGTCCCAGCAAACATACGTAAAACCAAGCAATCCCGGCGCGGGTGACTTGTTTGGCTACGCAGTTTCTCTTGATGCGAGCGGTAATACTTTGGCTGTCAGTAGCTTCGACGAGGATGGATCCCTAGCCGGAACAAACGAATACCAGGATGATGAAGTTTTTGGCACCGGGGTTATTTATGTCTTCAACCGCGAAGGTGATAGCTGGTCCCAAGTGGCATATCTCAAACCTGCAAATCAGGAACGTAATGATGCTTTCGGATCAGCTTTAGTTCTCAGTGATGCTGGTGATCTACTGGTCGCTACCTCCATTGACGAGGATAGTATGACTACCGGTGTCGGTTCTGCGCCTACCGATGACTGGGAAAGCAACACCTCAACTGGAGCCGTGTATGCGTTCACCTTGGATGAAGAAACCTGGTCACAACAAGCCTACATTAAGGCATCAAACTCCGGTCATGAAGATTCGTTCGGCTCCAGGCTTGCGCTGAGTGGCGATGGAGCAACTCTTGCAGTAGGTGCTCAGCTAGAGGATAGCAACTCAACTGGTATTAACGGCAACGAAGAAAATGATGATGCCCAGCAGGCTGGTGTTGTCTATCTTTTTGCACGAAGCGATGACAGTTGGCTCCAGCGTGCCTATATAAAAGGTAGTAATACCGAGGCCTTTGATGAGTTTGGTGGTGCCATCGCGCTCAGCGGAGACGGTGAAACTCTGGTAGTGGGAGCTCACGGCGAAGATAGCGCAGCGAAGGGTATTGGAGGGGACCAAGCTGATAATTCTATGTTCGACTCAGGGGCAGTTTATGTGTTCTCTCATCAAGTCCAAGGACCTTAGCTCACCTCCATTCAGACTAGATTTAGAAGCCTCTTCTAAAATTAATCCACTAGAAAAAGGGTAAAAAACTAGCTGGCGCTACCTGAACCCGCTAGCATCGCCAGCTTCAACCAATCCCTGTGAAGCAAACCTCTTCGAGCAGGAGAACGAATTAATGTGCCAAGAATATTAAACGATGCGATCTGAGCTGTTTCAAAATCGTAATTTCACATGGTATTTAGCAGGTAATACGGTTTCCCTGCATGGACAGTGGATGCACCGCGTGGCTCTTGGCTGGTTAACTTGGCAATTGACAGCATCCGAGCTTTGGATAGGCATTATCGCCGCAACTGAGTTCATGCCTACAATGTTTCTCTCTCCACTGTTTGGTGTCATGGCAGATCGCTTTGATCGGCGAACCATGGCCCTGGCCTCCGCAGCCATCTCGACCATATTGGCAGCACTACTTGCCGGGTTTACCGCACTAGATATGATGAATATCAGAATCCTATGGTGCCTGGTGTTCATCCTCGGGCTGATTAACGCGATCTTTCAGCCCGTGCGAATGTCCATAATCCCTAGTTTAGTGAAGAGAGAGCACTTGACCCCAGCTGTTGCGTTTCAGTCGATCAGCTTTAATGTGTCACGATTTGTTGGTCCAGCGCTGGCTGGTCCTATCATTGCTTTCTGGGGCCTAGCCACCGCTTTCGCGCTGAACGCGGCCTCGTACTTGGTGCTAATTGCTGTCTTGCTGTTCGTACGGTTTAAAACTGCGCGTTCGGGCTCTAAGCAAAACGACTTTTTGGCTGATTTCGGAGCTGGTATCCGTTATACCGCGCGTCATGCCACCATAGGGCCGCAACTTATGCTAGTGGGCGTCAATTCAACCCTAGGGCGAGGTATTGTGCCATCCATGCTGCCCGCTTTTGCAGGAGCAATATTCGCTGGGGACAGTACCGTACTTGCTACCCTCACTTCAGTATCAGGCGCAGGAGCAATTATCGGTGGCTTCTGGCTATCAAAGGAACAATCCACCCTCCGACTGCAAGCAGTCACGCACTGGTCACTAGTTTTTACAGGAGTCCTGCTGTCCGTTCTTGGTTTCACAGAAAGTTATCCTGTGGGTATTGCTGTGGTCGCTGCCCTAGGGTTCACGATTAGTCTGAGCGGGATCGGATCAACCTCTTTGATTCAAACTGCAGTTGTAGAAGAAATGAGGGGTCGAGTATTAAGTTTTTGGGGTGTGCTCGCGCTTGCAGCACCCGCCTTCGGAACCCTATTGATTGGCGCCGCAGCAACCCACGTGGGACTCTCGCGGACTACCAGTATTTGTGGGTTCTTGTGCGTACTCCTCGCCTTGTTTCTGCTCCGACGTGTCGCGGCCCGCAAGCAAAGCGTCTTGGTATCCATAAAAACGAAAGAAGAGCCAATTCGCCCTGGTACTACCGACTAACCTATTCTCCCAGCCACACCGCCTACAAAGATACTCATGAGAAAGTCATAAAAATCCATTTTAAGTAGCATGAACAATCCCAGTAGCGATACCAAGCTCTTCAGTTACAGCATAAATATCTACAACTGGCTTTGCGCCACCAGCCGCCCTATGGGCCGCAGCTGCTGCTAGCCATCCCTGTAGCTCCATAAACCCAATTCCACCCTCTGCCACCGTCTTTTTCTGATCCCACTCATCAAACAACTCCAGTTCATTTCTTGTCAGGATGCTCAGAAAGCGTTGATCAATTTCTGGATTGAGATGCATATCAGCAGCAGTTCTTTCTCCACGGGCAATCATCTCAGCACCCTCATGATGCATATCCTCCAACCTCTGCAGCCACTCCTCACGGGTAAAAGAAGGAGCCCGATCACCTCCCCACAATTGCCAAGCGGACACAGAGTCATCCCCGCCACTATATTCTGGATAGTAGCGCCTAGGATGATGCGACATCCCGCCTGAAGCTAAAAGAAGTACTCGCTTATCAAGTCTAGAAATGAAATCCCCAATGGCCTCACCCATCAAGCGGGTCCTCTTAAAAGGCACGTAGGGCTCCGTAATACAATTGATGAATATTGGAACGGTCGGGTACCGGTTCAGTCCGCCAAGCACCCGGGTTAGCGTTTGGGAAAACGCGTGATCTAATGTCATCGCATACGAAATAGCTGGGTCTAATCCATTGGCTCTCAGAAAATTTACGGACTCAATAGCTACTGATGCTGGCACATCCAGCCTTCCGCCAAACCCGCCGATATCGGTGGTAGCCTCTGCAGCACTACCGATACAAAATGCAGGCATGAGCTTAAGGAAAAAGCCATTGAAATGATCGGATCCGAAAGTAAAAACCAGTTCCGGCTGAAAATCCTCTACTGTAGCCTTAAGCTCTGTGTAGACTTGCTCAATATCCTCCCAGCGATCTGGCTTGCGGGCATAGCAGTAATTCAGTGGACTATGAGAAGCACACAAAAGAAAGCTCTTCATACTGGAAGTCCAAAATCTCTTTTCATTCTTGAGGCCTTAACAGAATGTTGAACAATTCATGGCTCTTTACGCAAGAACTAAAACGTAATCTCCATGACCAAAGTTAGGCTGATCCACTTTTAGATTAGTTACCCTAGAGATCTCTCAATACTGCTATATCTTCCAAACTCGGAGGCTCTGCAATCGAAGTAAGGTAGTCATAAATTTTCCTAAGATGTTCGTCGCTTAAATTATTGGGTGAATATGCTGGCATAAGGTTCGTATAACGAACAAACACGGAAAAAGCCTCAAAAGGATAAGTGATCAGGGCAACACGCGGGGCAACACCGCCGTGCCCTTCATAACCATGACACTGCCAGCACTGGTAGGCTAAAAATAGTGCTTCCCCGGTATCCGCGTCTTTAGCCTCCTGGCTAGCTACCATTAGAGGAGAAGCCAGGAGGGCGCCCAAAGCCGTCCACAAGATCAACGATCTACTCATATCGAAAACCTCCTCTATCTGGGTTGAGTAACTACGTCTACCAAGGCCGGCTCGCCCTGATCCACTACATCTACTGCACGCTTAAGCGCAGCTTGCAGTGAACCCGGGTCTGTAATTGGTCCTTCTGACCAAACTCCCAACCCCCTTGCAACCCCGGAAAAATCAATTGCGGGATTATCAATCTCATTGCCTATCCGGAAACTTCCGTCCACACCACGTTGACGCCGCGCCGACATACGCTGAAGGTGCATGAATTCCTGATGGTATCCGCGATTATTATGCATCACGGTCAATAACGGAATCTCATGATGAGCCGCGGTCCATAGCACCCCTGGCACATACATCAGGTCTCCGTCCTTTTGTACGTTAACCGCAAAACGACCGTGCTCCCGATGGGCGAGAGCAGCTCCAACTGCAGACGGGGCCCCGTAGCCCAAACCGGCTCCACCAGACCTACCGATCCATTGGTGATACTTGTCTATATCCCAAAGCCGGCGCGCCCAGCGGCTCTGATTATTATCATCAGAAACTAGCGCCCAATCCTTATCCTTAATTAGTTGCCAAAGCTCCGCGTAAATCCTTGCCGTGCTAATGGGGCTTGTGTCCCACCCATAACGTGCCGCATCAAGGGATGCTGTCCGTGTCTGACGATGGGCCCTACGCCAACGCTGCTCCCGTGCTTCGTTGCTGGACTGCCGTGCATTAGACATTCCTACCCTTACTGCCTCGATCAGCGCCGGTAGTGTGGCCTGAGCATCACCGGCAATAGATAAGTCCGATGAATAGTAGCGCTGGAAGCTCTGATAGTTGGGTTTCAGGAAAAGATCCTTGGTGCCTATATCGATCACCCGGGCCCCCAATCCGGCACGCCGCTGTGAATCCTTGTGAACCCTATCCCGAAGAGTATTAATGGTGCCCCACGTGTCATAAAGCTCAAGTCCAAGTATTACGTCACCCTGAGCAATGACACCAGACCCCTGGCTAAGGTAATGGTGGCTCGGAAAATTCATCCTGCCACCCTGATTAACAACAGGGGCCTGAAGAGCCTCGGCCAATTCAACTAGCAGATCAACGCCTTCCTGATCATGAGCCATCAAATCAGACACAATAACCGGCGAATCTGCCTCGAGAAGCCAGCTCGCCGCCTCCACGACCGCAGCATCATCACCGCGCGGTGGCTGCGTGGGTGATAGCGCAGGAATCTCAGGCAGGGTGCTGCCCATCTCAAATTCCTGCAAATGCCCATCAACAATTACAACGACCGGGCCCATGGGTGGTGTAGTAGCTATCTTGTAAGCCCGTACCATAGATTCTGCAAAATGTTGCAAGGAATGTGGTGTATCGTCCCACTTCGTATAATCACGCACGACACGTGCTGCATCCTGGGCTGAATGCGACCACTCAACGCCTGCACGACGTTCCGTAGCATCCAGGTGATTACCCCCGATTACGATCATTGGAGCGCGATCACACCATGCGTTATAGATCGACATTGATGCATGCTGCAATCCAACCGTACCGTGGGCCACAATGCCAATTGGTTCGCCTGCAACCTTGAAGTAGCCGTGGGCCATGGCGGTTGCTTGTTCCTCGTGCAAGCAGGTGAGTAACTCCGGAGCCTGGTTTTGACCATAATTGACAAGTGATTCATGGAGTCCACGAAAACTTGACCCAGCATTTGTCGTTAGGTACTTCAGGCCGAGACTCTTAATTACATCTACCATAAAATCAGAGCCAGGATGTTTAACAAAATATTCGCCTGCCTGCTCCTCGCTATACCCAGCCGGTAAATCGTCTTCCATGGCAGCCTGATGGGCATTTGGCGGTGTTACCGCCGCAAGCTGCGACTCCTGAGCAGAAGTTTCACCTGTTTTTAGCGCCGTCGCTGCCACACCAGCTGCGGTAGCGCCCGCAAGGAAATCGCGTCGATTAACGCCCTTTTCCTTGTCATCTATCTTGGTCATGCCAAATCTCCAATACTTAACATTAAAAATTCTCCCAGAGTCTCGTCTGCATAAATGCGAAGCATAGTTCCTGAGAATGTAATTAACTAGCTTGGCCAAACAATCCTATTTTAGTATGGCCTATAGTTGCTTCGACCAATCTGTACTCTCAAGAATTGTCCTGAGTTTATTCAGGAAGGCCGCAGAATAGGCACCATCAAAGGCACGATGATCAAAAGACTGTGCGAGCACTCCCACTGGCCGGATGGCGATACCATCCCCAGAAGGCCCATCAACTACAACCGGACGCTTCTTGATTCCATCGATTGAAAGAATTGCTACTTGTGGTTGATTAATGATTGGGGCCGTAAAAAGCATACCAAAAGACCCTGGATTCGACAGCGTATAAGTTCCACCAGAGAAGTCATCAGCATTCAACAAATTTTCTTTAGCTCTCTGGCTGACATTGTGGAATGCATGAGCCAGACTAGACACAGTCTGGTCGCCTGCATTCCGAATTACTGGTGCTACTAGACCTTCAAAATTCAAGTCCACAGCAATCGCCAGATTAATTAAATCATGTACTACGAGAGTGTCATCCTCGACACTCGAGTTAACACGCGGAAACTCCTTGATTGCTAAGCATACCGCACGACCTACAAAAGGTAAGTACGTCAATGAAAAACCATTCTCTTTTCGCCAATTTTCCCTGGTCTCAAACCGAACATGGTCTACGTAACTAAAATCTACCTCCATCGCTTGCAAAACATGAGGACTGGTAGCCTTGGAACGGACCATGTGCTCCGCAGTAACACGCCGGATTCGGTCAAAAGGTATCCGATTACTATCCGAATCAATCAGCTCAGATGTTGCCTGGCCCAAACTAGGCTTGGCCTCCAGGCAGTCCCCCGCCTTCACAAATGCCAACACATCCTTGCGTGTAACCCGGCCATTTCGTCCAGAGCCTGTAATTTGTTTCGTATTGATTTTGTGATCTCTAACCAAACGACGGACTACTGGTGAAAGTAGCTCGCCAGGTACGTGGATCTCTTCACGAGGGACACCCTCCTCCTGAACTTCCGTTCCCGGTCCTGCATCCCCCTCTGTAACCGATTCGGAAAGATTGAGCCCACCATCATCAGCAATCTCTGGCAGGGGCCCAAGATCCTCTGTTGTATCTACCGAATCACCGATCACCGCTAGAACGGTCCCCACAACTACCGTCTCACCTTCCCCTACCAGTACTTGAGTAAGAATTCCGGCAACCGGAGCTTGGATTTCTGTGGCAACCTTGTCGGTCTCCACATCGAGCAAAACTTCATCCTGCTTAACTTCCTCTCCAACCTTTTTGTGCCAAGCGCTGACTGTGCCTTCTTCTACAGTCTCGCCCAACTGAGGCATTAGAATGTTCATTAGGCCGAGACTCAGTCTACGAGACGCTGAACGCTGCGAACAATTCGCTCCACGTTTGGTAAAACCTCGTCTTCCAAAGAGTCTGCCGAAGGCAATGGAACGTGTGGCGTGGTCACCCGGACAATAGGGCCATCCAAGTCCCAGAAAAGCTCCTCGGCAACAATAGATGCCACCTCCGCGCCCCACCCACAAAGGCGTGGGTTCTCCTCCACAGTTACAAGTCGACCAGTCTCTGAAACCGACTTAAGTAACGTCTGGGTATCTAGTGGGACCAGCGAACGGATATCCACTACGCTTGCAGATATTCCATGCTCACTTCTTAGTATTTCTGCCGCCTTCAGGGATCGGGGCACCATAGCGGCAAGGGCAGCTATGGTGACGTCCGTACCAGCGCAAACAACCCGTGCGACACCAAGTGTTTCCACATGCTCTCCATCTGGTACCTCCCCTTTTACTGAGTACAAGGATTTTTGCTCAAAAAACATCACCGGATCTGGGTCCCGTATTGAAGCAGCAAGCAGGCCTTTTACATCAGCCGGCGTAGAAGGGGCGACAACCTTCAGCCCTGGAATCGCCATTGCCCAATTTTCAATACTCTGGGAATGTTGGGCACCAAACCGACTGCCACCCCCATTAGCACTCCGGATAACTAGAGGAAACGAACACTGCCCATCTGTCATGTAACGTGTCTTAGCAATCTGATTGGCCACAAGGTCCCAGCAAACCGCAAAAAAGTCCGAGAACATGATTTCTGCAATAGGTCGAAGTCCAGTCATTGCCGCACCCATAGTCGCGCCAATAATGGCCTGCTCCGAAATCGGAGTATCCTTCACTCTTTTTGGGCCGAATTCGTCTAAGAGTCCTTCTGTGGTCTTAAACACACCGCCTGCAGCCGCAACATCTTCTCCAAGAAACAGCACGTCCGGATCCCGTCTCATTTCCTGCGCAATGCTAGCGGCTACGGCCTCACGATAGCTTAGTTCCGCCATTCCGCACCTCCATCCGCCCAAACATCAATACCGGCAATCTCAGGTGGTGGCTTGGGGCTTTCTTTGGCTGCCTCCGTGGCAAGATCGACGGCGGCCTGTACATCAGCCTCAATGCGACCCAGGGTTTCGCTATCGATGCCTAGTTTTTCTAGCCGTGCACGATAATTTGTAATGGGGTCTCTGGCCAACCAAGCCTTTACTTCTTCCGAAGGGCGATATTTCCCAGGGTCCGCACGCGAATGCCCTCCATGACGATAGGTCTGGGCTTCAATTAGGCTGGGCCCGTCTCCCGAACGAGCTTTTTCATAAGCAGCAAGTGCCGTCTCGTAAACCACATCCACATCGTTCCCATCGATAAGAATAGGTTCAAGTCCGTACGCGGCCGCACGGTCCGCTGCAGGATTTTTAACAGCCGTAACTTGTTCTATTGGGGTGTACTCCATATAGAGGTTGTTCTCGCAAACAAAAACTACCGGAAGTTTCCACACTACAGCTAAATTTAACGCCTCATGAAAAGCGCCAATATTCGTGGTGCCATCGCCAAAAAAAGCAGTTGCTACTTGTTGTGTCTTTCGGTACTGAGCAGACAGGGCGGCACCTGCAGCGATGGGCAGATGAGCACCAACAATCGCATAGGAACCCATGGCGCCATGCTGGGTGCTGGTGAGATGCATAGATCCGCCCTTTCCTCTTAACAGACCGCATGCGCGACCCATCAACTCCCCAAGAATTGCTGTCATAGGCACGCCACGAACTAAGGTGTGATTATGGCCGCGATAAGTACAAAACGTATAGTCGTCGGATCGCATTGCTGTGCCAAATCCTGCAGCTACCGCCTCTTGTCCTAGACCCAAATGGCTAGTGCCCTTGATTAAATTCTGCATGAACAAGTCATACGCCCTCTTTTCAAGGCCGCGACATTCCAGCATTGAGCGATAAAGCTTAAAGCGTACTACGCGATCCAGGGATTTTTGTTTATCTGAAGCGATGAATGTGTCCTCCATTGGTATCTTTATTTAGCTCCTAAAAGCCGGTAAAGACCAGAAATTCTAAAGTAATTTTAAACCGCCCGCTAATAGCAAGCCCAACACAAGGTTGTCAGTCAAACGAAAAAATTGTTGGTATCTAACAGGCCCCCTCAATTCAGCGGGCATGGAGCAACTACCATTGATCAAGCTGGCAAACTGTGAAAAACTGCGATTCTACTAAAACAACTGACCAAGTTTAGCTGAGGCTGTCTCTTTATTCAGCAACTGAGGTCGATATCTTATGTCATGACCTGCCCCTTTCCGGGAAAAGGCAATAACTAGGGAGAATATTAAAGTGAGAGTTGGTACACACGGAATGATGCAGGTGGACTATGAGCAACGGATCGACTTTGATCGTATGCGCGAATATCGGGTCTCCCGTATCAAAAAGTATATGGACGAGTTTGATATTGAATGCCTGTTACTTTTTGATACTGGAAATAAACGGTATTCAACTTCCACAGCGGTAGCATCACCAGAGGTGGACAATATGGGCCGTTACGCCATCATTCCACGCAATGGCTACCCACATATATTTGGCTTTGGCTCAGAAGTTGCCGCTGAAAAACTCTATTGCCCATGGATTGCCGACTATACCTTCCCCGCACACGGCACCATGCATGGAGCATTACCCATGGACTGGGGTTGTTACGAAGGGTTTTTAAAAGATCTGGACATGGTGCTCGCCAACCACAAGATGGATAAAAGTAAATGCAAGATTGGCGTGGATCTTGTTGAGTCACAGATCATTCTGGCCCTACTCGAAAAGGGCTACGTCATCGGGGACGGGCAAAAAGTCATGCAGTACGCCCGATCAATTAAAAATGAAGACGAAATCATGTGCCTCAAACATGGGGCAGCTATTGTTGATGCAGCTTTTCACAGGATTGCCCAGACAATTGCGCCGGGTATCAAGGAAAACGATCTTCAGGCTGAAGCCTCTCATGAGATGCATCGATTAGGGGCGCAGTGGGTGCACAATGTCCAGGTTACTACGGGCAACCGAACCCACCCGCATCCGCATCTGAGCTCGGACCGCCTTATCCAGCCGGGGGATATGATTTTTATGGATGTAGTGTGCATGTTTAATGGATATCATACTTGCGTCTATCGCTGCTTCTCCTGTGGCAAGCCCAGCAAAAAACAAAAAGATATTCATGCACGATGCTTGGAATACCAGCTTGCGGGTATAGAGGCCACAAAACCGGGAGTTACTACTGCAGATATCGCTACAGTATGGCCCGATGCTAAAGCAATGGGGGCTAAATCAGAGCACGAAATTTTTGGCCTTCAATACGGACACGGGCTAGGCGTGGGGCTCTGGGAATTCCCTATTATATCCAGGGCATACAGCATCGAGCACCCCGTAGAAATTGAGCCAGGAATGGTATTCGCGTTAGAAACCTACGCAGGCCAGGGGCAAGACGGGGTGCGCCTAGAAGATGAGGTTGTCGTCACAAATGATGGTATCGAAGTGATTACCAAATTTCCCACCGATGAGTTAATTGGTTGTGGAATGAACTATTCATGAAGGGTATACCTTGAAAATTGCTGTAATTCCTGGTGACGGTATTGGCAAGGAAGTGATGCCTGAAGGGCTTCGGGTACTGGAAGCAGCTGGAAAAAAACATGGTATTAATTTCCAATGGACAGAATTCGATTGGTCCTGCGAAACCTATTTGAAAACCGGTCGGATGATGCCGGAGGATGGGATTGAACAACTTCGGGCCTTCGATGCTATCTACCTTGGCGCTGTAGGTTTTCCTACAGTTGCAGATCATGTTTCGCTGTGGGGCCTGCTGATCCCGATCCGAAGAGCCTTTGATCAGTACATCAATCTGAGGCCGGTCCGTTTATTTGAGGGTGTACCATGTCCGCTGGTCGGAAAGAATGCTGGTGACATAGATTTCTATGTAGTACGGGAAAATACCGAAGGAGAATACTCTGCAATCGGCGGCATACAGTACGAAGGAACGGAACATGAAATCGTTGCTCAGCAAAGTGTCTTTACTCGACGAGGTGTGGACCGGGTAGTTAAGTATGCCTATGAATTAGCCCAATCTCGCGATGCCAGGCATCTTACCTCGGCCACAAAATCCAATGGCATTATTCATTCCATGCCTTACTGGGATCAGCGTGTTGCCGAAATGGCGAAATCCTACCCGAACGTCAAGACCGACCAATTTCACATAGATATCCTAACGGCTAACTTCGTACGCATGCCCGAGCACTTTGATGTTGTAGTCGGCAGCAATCTCTTCGGGGATATTCTCTCTGACTTAGGTCCCGCCTGCACCGGAACGATTGCCATTGCACCTTCAGCAAATATGAACCCAGAAAAAACCTACCCCTCAATGTTTGAGCCAGTCCATGGATCGGCGCCCGACATTGCTAGCCAAGGCATAGCAAATCCCATTGGTACCATTTGGGTTGGTGCCATGATGCTTCAACACTTGGGGCACCCTGAAGCCCATGACACTATCATGATGGCAATAGAAAATGTGCTTCGTGAGGGAAAACACCTGACTCCCGATATGGGCGGTAAAGCCAACACTACAGAACTCGGAACAGCTATTGAGAAAACAATCTAACCAATGCGAAATCTTACAACCATACTATCCGTGCTGCTGATTACCGGCCCCGCCCCATTGGTAGCACAGGATCTAGCGCGCCCAGACATTCTATTTATTTCAATAGATGATCTAAATGATTGGGTTGGTCCCCTAGGGGGACATCCGCAGGCTCACACACCCAATATGGACCGGCTCGCAGAGCAAGGTATGGTGTTTACGAACGCCCAGGCCCCTGCACTCCTGTGTAATCCATCACGCACAGCCCTGTTCACGGGCCTACGGCCTTCCACTACTGGTATCTACCTGAACCAGCCGGACTGGCGAAACGTGGATAGGCTCGAAGGTATTCGTACCATCCCCAGGTACTTTCGCGAAGAAGGCTATAACACCAATGGTGCCGGCAAACTATTCCATAGCTCAACTTACAATACTCAAGCTTATTTTGGTTTCAACGATACTACGGCCTGGGACACCTACTACCCTTCACTGGACCGGCAACTACCGGATGAAATCCGGCCCCACGATCGGCCAGCCAATAACAACCCATACTCACCAAACTTTGACTGGTCTGCTGTCATTGCTGATGACCGGGCTATGGGTGACGGGCAGGTCATTGCCTGGTCGGAACGACAACTCGCAAAACCGGATGGTCCCCCACGGTTTTCAGGAGTGGGTATCTACAGACCCCACTTACCCTGGTATCTGCCCCAAGAGTATTTTGATCTATTCCCACTCGATACAATTCAGCTGCCACCAGTCATTGATAATGACCTAGGGGATATTCCTGACATTGCGGTTCAGTTATTCACGGGCGGTGCAAATATGCCAGCGATGGGCTTGCACAAGTGGGTTCTTGAGGCGGGCGTGTGGGAAGAAGGTGTACGGGCATATCTGGCCAGCATAGCCTTCGCCGATGCAATGCTAGGACGATTACTGGATGCACTTGAGCAGAGTGGGCGCGGTGAACATACGGTTATTGTCCTGTGGTCAGACCACGGTTGGCACCTAGGTGAAAAAGAACGCTGGCGAAAACAGACCCTATGGAGGGAATCAACCCGAGTGCCCTTGATTATTGTTGCCCCCGGAATCAGTCAGGCAGGAACGCATACCAACGCTCCCGTGTCTCTAATGGATCTCTATCCAACATTAGTTGAACTTGCTGGCCTAGAGGAACCACACGATCTGGAGGGTGTGAGTTTAGTACCTTTGCTAAAAAATCCGGGTGCGCCATGGGACCGGGCGGTAGTCACTACGAATGGCTTTCGTAACCATGCTGTGGCAAACGAGCGTTATCGTTATATCAGGTACTCGGATGGCACTGAAGAGCTTTATGATTTGTCGTCTGATCCAAATGAATGGAGAAACCTCGCAGGAACGCCTGCACTATTTGCGGTGCAGCGTGAGCTTGCTGCCTGGCTGCCTGAGCGCGACGAACCCAACGCAGCCCGCCCAAGCCAATAGGTAACCCAATCAAGTTGGAAAATCTTAACCCTCGTCATTCGAGATTAAAATTTCGTAGGCACCCGCTACATTCCCGGCGCGTGAGAAATCATACTCAATAAGGTGGCTGTAATCCTCTAACAAAATACCCCCAACCAACTCATCTTTGGTTTTACCCTCTCTGATCCCCTGCATCACAGCCGAAAGCAAATCCTCCATGTAACGCACCTGTTCGGACACATCTGCCTTTGTGCCGGGCGCTTCATGCCCAGGCACAATGATATCGAAATCTAATTGCTCTACCCTTCTCAGGGAATGCAACCACTCCGGCAAATATCCGCCATCCAGGTCTGTTCTTGGTGGACGGCCCGGAGTCAAAAAATCCACCGTGTAAATAGCCCTTTCCGATGGAAAATACACCACTGTCATATCGTCAGTATGATTTAATCCGGTGTAATGCAACTCCACCCGCTTTCCACCCAAGGTAATAATTGAACGGTCGCTATACACCACATCAGGTGGGCGTGTTTCGCCCTTCCATCGGGCTACCCAAATCTCTGCTCGGGTCAAGCCACCATCCCCATTGCTATCAAGTGAAGAAAAATTCCGGGCTAATGCGGGACTAGCTTCCGACTCTTCTATTCGGCCATTGCCATTAATATCCCAAAGTGCTTCTCTAGGCAGCAACGAGGCATCCTCATTAGGCTGGACCAGATTACTCAATATATTTTCATGTGCGACAAAAGTTGCTGTATCGGCAAAAACATCACCACCAGCCGCATGATCATTATGTCCATGACTATAAACAACATACTTTACCGGCAAATCAAACCGGGCTTTCAGTTCGTCCTTTACCCAAGCTGCTTGATCTGGGTTCGTAGGATCTACCAGAATAATCCCCTCCGGGGTCACTAAAAAAACTCCAATATGCCTGCCTGTGCGCATCCGGTATAAATCACCGGTGACATGATCAATCTCACGATCAGGAATATCCGCATCCGAACTGGTACCTGTCTGCACCTGATCACCAGAAGTACATCCGTAGATCAATATTGAGCCAATAACTATTAGTAAACCCTTTAAATGCATCTATGTTCCAGATTTTTCCCTTGCTTATTTTATTCTACTATCACGATTTTTTAGCTACACAAGGATCAAGCTAATAGATGGGAAGGCAATCAATAAAATTAAAACTAGCAACATAATTACAGCGAAAGGAAAAGCGCCAGCGAAAATATCATAAAGGGAAATTCTCTCCTCGGCCGCAAGACTTGCTTTAATCACATAACATGCTATTCCCAGGGGTGGCGTAAGAAGACCAATTTCCGCTCCAACGATTGTTACAATGCCAAACCAGACCAGATTGATGTTGTACGGGTCCATCACAGGCAGGAAAAGTGGAACCATGATTAGAATGATTGAAGTCGTATCAAGGATGGTGCCCATTACAATAAGCAACACCACGTAAATCGCTAGAATTCCATAGAGTCCGATCTCAGACTGGCTAATCCATTCCCCTAGATCACTGGGAAGCCCGGACAGGGCCAGCATGCGACTGTACATGGTTGCAGCTACTATTAGCATCAAGATGGAGGCTGCGATGTGACCAGTTTCAACCAAAACGGTCCAAAGCCCGCTTCGACTTAGCTTTCGTTTGATCAGAGCAGTAACAAGTGCGCCCAAGGCACCAACAGCACCTGCCTCGGTCGGTGTAAAAAGTCCGCCGTAAATCCCCCCAAGTACCAGAAGAATCAATACAACGAACGGCCCTATTTTAGCCAACAGCTCCCTTGGGGGCATATCACGTTCGCCAGCTTCTGCCCTATCACTGTACTCCTGCCCACCCACATAGCGAGGCGCAAAACGTGCCATGGCAACAATCGCAACAGCGTATGAAATCGACAGCAGCAGGCCGGGCACGATACCGGCAGTAAAAAGATCGGCCACTGACTGCTCAGTAATCAACGCGTAGATGATTAGCATGACACTAGGAGGGATCAACATACCAAGCACTGAACTTCCGGCTACTACGCCTACTGCAAAACGTGGCTGGTACCCAAAACGCATCATCTCCGGAACTGAAACGCGGGTAAAAACCGCTGCTGATGCAATACTGACTCCTGTAATCGCGGCAAAAGCGGCATTTGCCGCGACCGTAGCGACCCCAAGCCCACCACGAAGCCTGCGTAATAGGTGATTAGCTACTTCGTAAATATCCTTACCCAATTCGCATTGACTGACCAGCAAGCCCATCAAAACGAACAGCGGGATTACACCAAAGATATAGTCTTCGAGACTATTGGAGGCAGCCAAGGTAAGGAGATATACCGGCGCCTCCAATGTACCACGTAACAACCACACGCTGACAAATGACACCAGTCCCAGCGCCACAGGTACATACATCCCTGAGTAGATCAAGATAAGTATTGCAAGAACCGAAAATAGACCGACTTCGAAACCAGTCATTCTCTTAGACTACCGTCAGTCCGCAGGGCTACAACATGACGCCACGCGAGTACAAAAAATTGCAGTGCCACCACCAAGCATCCAGCTACCAATATGAGCCGTATAGGCCAGACAGGTACAACAAACAGGCCCTCGTTACCAGCAAAATAGCTGCGCTCATAAGCCTCAATGAGCCTCGGAATAGCCCCGAGCAAAATAGCTACAAAGAAAAAGACTCCTGACAGATCAAACACTGCGCCCAAAAAATGGCCGAGTTTTGGCCGGCGCTCGAGAATCCTCTTGTAGAGCCCATCGGAACGCGTTAAGCGTCCCGCTCTAACGGCATCACTAATCTGAAGAAACACAATGCCCACAATTGAAAGTTCAACTACCTCTGCAACGCCCTGAATAGGGAAATTAAAAATAAAGCGTGAGAGTACATCTGCATTGACCAAGACCATTAATGCAAAAATCCAGCCCGTTCCAACGCTGTTCATTCCAGCTACAAGAGTTGAAAAATACCTTGCTAATGCTTTTCCGATGATGGCATCGGAAGTGTTGAGTCTGCCTGTCATAACTCACGATCCCAGTGACGTACGATGGGTTGATTATTCTCCCGCATGATATTCATATAATCGGTCAGGATTCGTCGGCCAGGCAATCCTCGTCGCTCAAGATCCTCTGCCCACTCTCGGGCCATGTTGGGCAAACTCTGGGCCCAGGCCTGTCGTTGCTCCAGCGTTAATGGCACTATCTCCCCACCTTGGGCTTCAAACTCCTCCCGGCTATGCTCTGCACGCCGATCCGTCTCCGCGGCCAATTCATCTCGGTACTCGATGGCCACCCCCGCAAGAATACCCCGAACCTCCTCTGGTAACCGTGCCCAAGTGCGAGCATTGGCACTGATAACCTTTGAGGTCACGGCCCCCAATCGTATGTCCATCATATAGGGTGCAACTTCATATAATTTATAGGACACAGCGGATTCTGCCCAGGCAATGGTGCCATCAGTAAGTCCCGTAGCAATGTTGTTATAAAAATCACCTAAATTGCTACTAACCGCTGCCGCACCTAGGCCCTCCAGATAACGGAGGTTTAAACCTACCCCGGAAATTTTACGGCCACGGTAATCACCCAAGGAAAGATGGGGCTCAGACATAAACACTTGGTAGGTATTGATAGCGCCTGCTGTTGTTAAATAAATTTGTCGATAATCTGACCACCCGCTACGCAACTCTGGGTAGCGATTGACCAATTCATCAACCGTACGAGCTACAAGCCCAATATCCGCTGTTACTAATGGTGTTACATAGCTGATGTTGTAGAAAGGCACCTTGTCGGGGTGAAACGGAGTTGTAATGATCCCGATATCCGCAAGGCCGTATTGAAGCGCTTCCAATACTCCGCCGGTCTTTGCAATGGTCCCGCCAAATGCTTTATTCCAGTCAATTTCAAAATTTCCAGTTTCCGCTAACCGACGATCAACTTCCGGAATATAGTAGTCGAGAAAAACCCTGACCCACAACGCTGCCGGCGCATAGGCATCAATAACCGTTAAAGGAATAATCTCCTGGGGCCGTACGGGCCCTCCGGAAAACAAAAATCCAAGACAAATCACTGCTACTAGGGTTCGGCTACTCACTCCTAAACGCTTAAAAGATTTTAGAAAACCCATTACTACATCCTAGCTACTTTTACTCATTGAGTAATACATATAAACAACTAAGGAAACTCACGCGCCACAGAACATCATTGTTTTTACGGGCACCACAATACACCTACCCTGCGTAACGCGCCCATATAGTCCAAAAAAACCAGAGGACGTAGAGCAGATAAGTGGCTAACCAGCCATCTTAGGCATAAATAAACGCCCCAATGTTCACAAGAGTAAGATGGTCACGGCCAAGCAGCAAGTAGTAACCCAGAAAGTGCTTCACGTTCGCAATAGTGAAAGTTATACTCCAACGTGGTCCGGTTTCGCGGACATTCCTACAACTATTTGATTGTAAAAGTATTTCAAAAATGTGCTAGACAGAATGTGGTGCCCGGGAGTGCCGGAAAACCAGAAGAACAGGAGTAAAAAAATAATGAGAGTTGGATTCATCGGTCTGGGGCGAATGGGTCATGGAATGGCTGAGCGCATCCTTCAGGCAGGCCATGACCTTAAGGTCTACGATCAAGTAGCTGAAGCGATCACTTGGTTCAAAGAATCCGGTGCATCAGTGGCCGCGTCGCTCAGCGAAGTAAGTGAAGACAGGGATGTGGTAATCACAATGCTACCCACGGATGAAGCCCTGGAAGAAGTCGTTTCCGGAGATGGCGGGCTCACAGAAACAATGCCAAAAAAAGTAATCCATATGGCAATGGGTACCCATGGTATCGAGTGTATCCGTTCAGTAACCCAGGCCCACCAAGATATAAACCAAACCTTCGTCGCCGGTCATGTCTTGGGTCGTCCGGATATGGCTGCAAGCGGTACACTTACAATAGTTCCGGGTGGTCCCGGAAAGGCATTAAAGCGCTTACGTCCCCTCTTTGAGGTATTGGGCCAGCGCAGGTTTGAGATTGATGGTGAGCCACAGTCTGCGACTGCAGTCAAAATTGCCCATAACTTTGTACTGGGAAGTGCTATCGAGGCGCTGGGAGAAGGTATGGCGCTGGTCCGAAAACTTGGGGTAGAGCCATCACTCTTTTACCAGGTCCTCACAGAGGGCCTTTTTTCAGGGACTGCGCACCAGGTATATGGAAAAATTATTGCTGAAGAGACATATGAATCAGTAGGGGCATCAGTCGACATTGGACTCAAAGATGCAAACCTGGCGTTGCAAGCGGGTGAAACTGCCAAGGTGCCGTTGCCAAGTGCAAATGTTTGGCGCGACCGGTTACTGGGTGCTGTGGCACACGGTGACGGCGAATGCGACTGGGCTGTAATGGCGAGAGAGCAGGCGCGCGCAAGCGGCCTCGAATAAATTAACTCTCACCTGGTAATACTCTAAATCAGTGGTAGCAACCGAACTCATAACCGACCCACTATTTTATGCGGTAGCCATCCCCGCTTTGATAGTCACTGGTATTTCTAAAGCGGGGTTTGGTGGTATCACGATGTTATCAGTACCGTTGATGGCACTTGTAATTTCACCGGTTCAGGCAGCCGGTATTATGCTCCCCATCCTAATCGCGATGGATTTTTTTAGTATCTGGGTATACCGAAAATCCTGGGATAAAAGAAATCTCCTGGTACTCATTCCAGGGTCCATTTTAGGCATCACCATCGGCGGCCTCACCGCTGGATCCGTTGATGACAATGTCGTGCGATTAATCGTCGGTCTCATTGCGGTCAGTTTTGTTGTCTATCGAGTAATTGTCGAAACGAAACTGGCAAAAGAAAACCAAAAACAAGAACCTTTATCCGCCATTAGGCCATCAGGATTATTCTGGGGTGCATTATCTGGTTTTACCAGCTTTGTGGCCCATGCAGGCTCACCTCCCTTTCAGGTATACGTTCTACCTCAACGCCTTGATAAGGCGATTTTTGCGGGCACAGGTGTAATGTTTTTCGCTTTCGGTAATGCACTCAAACTTATTCCCTACGGAATGCTCGGACAACTTTCTTCTGCTAATTTAGTTGCTTCCGCAGTTTTGTTGCCGTTAGTGCCTGTGGGTGTACTCTTGGGTTTTTGGATTAACCGAAAAATGACCCAGAAAATGTTCTACCAAGTTGTTTTGATCATTATCTTTTTGGTTGGACTTAAGCTGATCTGGGATGGGCTGAATGGCATGCTGAGCCAATGATCATCTCTACTGGAATCAGGCGACCTCTGCTTGATCGACGATGGTGGTGGCCGGCTGGTGCGTTATTGCTTATACAATCATTTGCAGCAAGCTCAGAAACGATCCGATTAACAATTGCCGGACCTCAATCAGCCAATCTACCTTGGATCGGCGTACAACAAACTCTGATTGTGCCGGAATCAAATCGAAGACTCCGGGCCATGGGGAGTGACTACGAGATCCAATGGAGGGAAGCCTATGGAGGTTCGCTCTATAAAATTGGAAATACATTAGAGGCAATTGAAATTGGACTAACGGACCTCGGCTGGGTAGGTACACTCTGGGAACCCTCAAAGATGCCCTTACAAAATGTGACTTATTACACGCCTTTTGTAAGTGACGACCTGCCATTGATGGTTGAAATCTTTAACGAATTGCATGATCGCATACCCGCACTAGCTGAGGCCTGGCACAAGCAAAATCAGGTCCTACTTGGTGCAAGCGGAGTAGAAACCTATCACCTCATGACAACCTTTCCGGTTAGAACCATGGAAGACCTGAGGGGCAGAAAAATCCTTGCTCCTGGTCCTTCGGCTACCTGGCTCGGTGGAACTGGAGCTGTTGCAGTCAATGGAGGGCTATCTACCTACTATACGCAGATCAGGACGGGGGTTGCCGATGGCACCCTCACCATTCTAAGTGGTGCCTATCCATATCGAATTCACGAAGTAGCGCCCTACGTAACATTGGTTGGAATTGGTGCGCAGCTCAACGGAGGTATTGCCGCGAATAAAAACACCTGGGGAAAACTACCGCAAGAGGTGAGGCAGGTCCTAGCAGAATTGGGCCGTGAGTACAGCCACACCATGACTGCAGAGGTTATGGAGCGTTACGAACAAGCTTTGGTTGCTATGCGAACCGAAGGAGCCATCATTACCGATTTTAATCCCAGAGAAAAAAAAAGATGGATCGATAATCTCCCAAATATCGGAGGGCAATGGGTCGAGGCTACCGAAAAACGCGGGCACCCGGCTCGTGAAATTCTTGATGCCTATATGGAGGCCGTCCGAGCACGAGGCCATCAACCGCTTAAAAACTGGGGGCAACCTAGCCTAGGTACGCCCTCACCGAGCGGAGATAAGTAATCAAAATGCGTTATTTTCACCAAAAAACTTTCACCCGCCTCACGGAACACTTTTTTAACCTTATTCAGTGGATGAACGGAGCTGGAGTGATATGGGTGTTCATGCTGATGTTTTTTATTTGCGCAGACATTACAGGTCGTACTCTTTTCGATTTTCCACTTCAGGGTGTGCCCGAAATCGTTTCTTTTTCCCTAACTGCCTGTGTTTTTTTGCAATTGGCCTTTGCAGTGCAAAATTCACGATTAACTCAAGTGGAATTTTTATTTGATCTGGTCCAAAAAAATAAACCACGGAGCGCACAAGGTCTCCAGCTATTTTTTTCTACTGCAGGCTGCCTTGTATTTGTTGCAATCGCACTCGGAGCATGGCCAGACTTCTTCAGGGCATTTCGCACAAGTGAATTCGCAGGCGTCGAAGGTATTTATACCTTCCCGGTATGGCCCATCAAGCTGGTTGTTTTTTTGGGAGCAGTGGTTGCGGCCCTGGGTTACCTGCGCCAACTGATACGGAAAGCTTGCAAAAGTAAAGATGAAAATTCCCCTAATATCGAGAAGTGGGTCATTGTTTTTAGCGTTATCGGGCTCTGCGCCCTGGTCATTGCCACAATCTGGGAAGCGGATTTTCATGACCGCACTATTGGAATTATTGCCATCGCTGCAGTATTGGTACTCATTCTACTAGGGATGCCAATAGCGATTGCGCTGCTTTTAAGTGGATTTGCAGGGCTCGGGCTGTTGAAAAAAGACTTCGGTATCGCTACCGATACCCTATCCCTGGCCTCACAGGGTGCTGTGTCAGAATATGTTTTCGCTACTGTTCCATTATTCGTGCTCATGGGGCTTTTTGTTAGTGTGTCGGAAATAGGCCAAGATGCCTTCAAGGCAGCGCAGCGGGCCTTCGGCAAAATTCGCGGCGGACTTGGTGTAGCCACTGTGGCAGCAAATGCGATCTTCGCGGCCATAACAGGTATTTCAATTGCCTCGGCTGCCATTTTTTCAAAGATTGCGGTACCTGAAATGGTGCGGCGAGGTTACACGCCCAGGTTTTCAGTGGGCCTCACGGCCGGTTCCTCTGTCCTGGGCATGCTTATTCCCCCAAGCCTGCTTTTGATCATTTATGGCGTTATTGCGGAAGTCTCTATTGGAGCACTCTTTATTGCAGCAATTGTGCCCGGAATCTTGCTTGCCTTTGCCTTCGCCCTTGGAACAGTACTCATGGCTTGGTTATGGCCAGGGTTTGTTGGAAATGTCATACCTGAAGAACACAGTGATATATCTCCCAAGCATCCGAATGCCTCCTTTTCTGTACTACCGGTGTTCCTTCTGATTGTTCTGGTACTAGGAGGTATCTATGGAGGAATTTTCACGCCTACCGAAGCGGGGGCAGCGGGTGCATTCGGGGCTATGTGCATCGCACTTGCCAAGCAGCATCTGACCTGGAAAAAATTATGGGCAGTTATCGGTGAAACTGGTCAAGTTACAGTAACAATACTTTTTCTGATCATTAGCGCAAGCACGTTCAGCCGGATGCTGACATTGACTGGATTGCCTAGCGATATGGCCGCCTATTTAGGAGGAATAGGGCTTGACCTCGGAGGTTTTCTGGTCGGTTACCTGTTACTGCTGGTGCTTTTAGGAACTGTATTGGATTCAACGTCAATTCTCTTGATATTGCTACCCCTGGTATTACCAGCGGTAGCCGAACTCGGTGGAAATCTGGTCTGGTTTGGAATCGTAACAGTCATTGGTGTTGAAATTGGACTCTTAACACCGCCACTGGGGCTAAGTGTTTATGTCATTAAGACAAGCCTGGATGACAAAGATATCAGCCTCGGCACGATATTTTCTGGTTCATTCCCGTTTGTACTGATCACGCTGACCGTAACTATTATACTGATGGCCTTTCCTGGGCTCAGTTTGTTTTTTCTTTAACTTGCATCAATAGGGGCAGAACAATGTTTAGTCAGAAACATTTCAAGTTATTCGGATGGCTAGGTCCTGTAATCGTTAGTGTTTTTCTGGCTCCAAATTTTGGGGCGGCGCAAAATGTTTTTACGCACGTACATTTACGAGTTCCCGATACGGTGGAAGCAGGTAACTGGTACCACGCTGTTTTTGGCGGCGAACTACGCGAAATCGGGCCCGGGGCCGCAATCCGCTATCACAACGGGTTTGTGGGGACCATGGATAATGAAGGTGGTGCACTACCAAGCACCGGTGGTGTTTTCAATCATATTGGTATAGGTGTTGCGGACGTGCGGGCTGCAGTCGAAACGGCCCGAAAAATGGGCGCTACGATCGAGGAAGAGCCACGACAAGGTATAACAGCCCAGACCATTGCCTTCATTGTGGACCCATGGGGAATACGCTTTGAGTTGCTTGAGGATCCCCAGTATCCAGGTATTAATCATGTACACATGATGACGACTGAACCCGATGAGATGCGAAACTGGTTCCTTGATGTTTTTGGTGGTCAGGATATCCCGGAACGGGGAAGGGGTAACTTTCACACGATTCTTTACGGTAATGTTTGGGTGCATATCTCGAGATCAGAAGAGCCAACAGCTCCCAGCAGGTACCGCACAGCGGATCACATAGGTTTTCGGGTTGCCAGTCTCGATGAATTCACTGTGTTACTGGAAGCCTCAGGATATGAAGCCTATCTGCGGCGGCCGAATCCGCCAGGCTCGGACCTGATATTTCTTGAAGGCGCAGGTGGAATCCATGTCGAGGTCTCCGAGGCACGATAGAGAGGGTCACACCTGACCTTAAAGCATCCTTCTACGGGTTGAGTTCTTTTCCATCCGCCGTTTTAAGGCTCCGGTAGTGAAGTGAGTTGGATTCGTTCCGGGCAGGGTTACCCGAAATTGTAAGAAAAGTGCCAACCTTGATCGTCTCCTTTGTCCAGCCACGCCGGGCCAAGACATTTGGGCCACTTCCTTCGGCCATCCATTCCGCAATCTCACCTTCATCGTTAGTTACATCAAGATAGATCCGGGTATGAGGATTGTGAAACCACCATTCCTTGACAACCCCTTCTATAACAACCGTCTCTTCGACTACAAAGTGAGCGGCAAAAGAATGATGTGCGCAAGCTATGCCAGTCATTAAAAAGAGTCCTGTGACCCCAAATACCATAATGTTTTTTTGCATCATAAAAAATATCTCAATTGGAATGGTGCGCACTTGTTATGCCAATCACTAGGACAAGGCCAACTGCTAAAATCTTGTAGTCAAAAATCTTCATAACCTTATTTTTTCCTTAAGGTCGCTCACGAAGTATACACTCGAAGTCTAGTAACTGACCGTCATACGGATTCCAGATTTTCTGCATAGCCCATGGCTCGGACAGCATCACCGGATCTGTAACAGCCAAATCCATCACCAACTGGCCCCTTGCGTTAAGATAGTAATACTCGATGGCACTAGCAGACTCGCTAGTCCAAAAAAACTGCCGGAACATATTGAGTCCTTCCGAAAGATGGGTGGTTTCAACCACTAGCTTCGAATCCTCAGTGTAAGCCAGAGGATAGCCCATAGGTGTCAGCAAAGTAGCTGCTGATACGCCTTCGTCGCTCAATGAAAACCTCCTGGTGATAGCCCACTCCTCATACACAATCACTACCTGCTCTTTATCCTGCTCAATCCGGATGGGATAAGGACTCAAGATTTGCCTTACAAGCCCAGGCTGCTCACAGCGTACAGCTGGATCATCAACAGGATCAAAATTAGCCATTCGCTCCTGTCCAAAATTTGTTAACAAAATCGGGTCTGCAGAGATGCCCATAAATGCCCCTCCACCTCCTGTGCCAACGCCCATTCCGCCCACAAGCGGGGGCTGAACAGTGTCTGGTAACGGCGGGGCTGGCGCCCCCTGCCACCAAACGCCTGTGAGGTCCGGTACCTGACTAATGGCTACCTGAACAAAAAAAACTGACTGAGCCGCAACCCAAACCCAGCCAATACTTCTAATAATTTTCTGATTCATAAATTAAGGCGCACCTTGTGCATTTCTCCACGATCGGCTAACAAATACTACAGAAAGTCCGACGAACAGACCTATTAGATCTGTGAGAAGACCCTGACTTAACAGCAAAATTCCTGCAACCGCAACTAACAGCCTGGTCCACAGAGACAAGGGCGCAGCAAGATAACCTACAATGGCTGTCGCAAGAAAATATACTCCAATTATCCCCGTACCAATACTTATAGCAACCTCCCAAGCCGAGCCCTGAGCAAGCAATCCTGGGCCAAAAAAGAACGCGAACGGTAAAAGATAGCAAATCGACCCGTAACGAAACGCCGTCCACCCAACCCGATTAATATCTGCACGAGCGACACCGGCTGCTACGTAGGAAGCCAATGCAACCGGGGGTGTAATCGTTGAAACACACCCGAAAAAAAATACAAACATATGGGCTGTCAGCAGGGGAACCCCGAGATCTGCAAGAGCAGGTGCCACCACTGTTGCAAGAATTAAGTAAGCAGCGGTAGTAGGTAAACCCATGCCAAGTATGATGGCCGTCAACATGGTCAATAACAATGCAATAATTGGCACGCCGCCTGAAAGAGAAATAATTGATGCTGATAATTTAGAACCGAGTCCAGTCATGGATAATACTGCCGAAATGATGCCGGCAGCTGCGCATGCAGCAGAGATCGGAATTGCTGCCCTTACCCCATTGGCAATAGCCCTTGCTGTTTTGGCTAAAAATACCCTAGAAAATTCACGGGTAACGCATAGATAAACAACGACAAGAATAACAATAGCGTAAAAGGAAGCCTTCACTGGTGAGTAGCCCATGATCATGAGTGTTACTAGTGTAAAAAAGGGAACAAAAAACGGTGCACCCTCGCGCAAACTCCTACTAAGGGAGACTCCCTTTTCCACGGACTTGGCACGTGGCTCTATCCCGCTTTTGATTGCCTGCAGATGCACCACAAACAAAAGAGAACAGAAAAAAAGCAGGGCGGGCACCACCGCAGCCTTCATAACACTCACGTATGGCATGCCAACAATCTCTGCCATAATGAAGGCAGCGGCTCCCATCACCGGTGGCATAATCTGCCCCCCTGTAGAAACTACAGCCTCAATGGCTCCAGCTTGATGAGATTGGTAACCTTCACGCTTCATCAACGGAATTGTGAAAGAACCAGTTACAGCTACATTACCCGCAGCTGACCCGGATATCATTCCTAGTAAGGTACTGAAAAGCACCGCTGTCTTCGCAGAGGCAGCACGAAAACCTTGCGTAATAGAACTCGAAAATTTAAAGAAAAAATCTCCCGCTCCAAATTCCCTTAAAAAAGCCCCAAAGATCGTAAACAAAATAATGTAGGTTGAAGCAACACCCACCGGTATACCAAAGATTCCCTGGCCTGAAAAAGACAAAAAGGATACTAGGTTTTCAAAACGAACCCCCCTTCCAAAAAATAACCCCGGAAGAACTGGGCTAATAAACGGATATGCAAAAAAAATTAGCGCAATTAGAGCGAGAGCTTTTCCTACACTGCGTCGAGTGGCTTCAAGCACCAATAATAAAATCAATGAGCCAATAACGATGTCAAGCCAGGTCGTGACTCCTCCGCTAAGTGCTACTGTTTCCCATCGAATCAGTAAATAGGTGCCAGTACAAAATGCAAGAAGACACAAACCAGCTGCCACAATAAAGCGTAAATTCCAATACTTGGAATCATGGTTGATAGGAGCCAAAAAAATCAGTCCGAATATCAACGTAAGATGAAAAACTCGCACAACCATTGTCGATAACACCAAGATTCCCGACACGTTTAGAAGATGGAAGAAGCCCAAAATAAAGGCCAGAATGCTTATCAGGCGCTCCCTTGCCTTGTCGGAAAAAAATTTAATCATTGGTGAGTCGGCTACTGTCTGAAGTAGCGTGCAGCACCATCATGCAGGGGGATCTGCAGCTCACTTGTCTGGGAAATGTCAATCTGTTTGGCGATCGCGATATCTTGAGCAAATTCCGAAAGATTTCCATAGATTGCCTCAACAAGACGATATACAAGTTCTTCGGGCTCGTCGTTGCGGACAATCAATACATTGTTTACTGCCAACATAGTTGCCTGTATCCCGTAAGTATCTTCCGGGATGTCTACCGCATAGTAATACGGATTGGCTCCGATAATTTCTTCTAATACCTCAGGGTGGATCTCAATAAATGAAATACGCTGGGTTGCACGGGTCTGAAGGACTGCGCCTGCCGGATAACCTGATAACGCAAAAGCAGCGTCAACGTTCCTGTCACCCAACTGACTAAAGCTGTCCGTATAGGACAAGAAACTCGGGACAATGTCATTGATAGACATACCATAAGCCTGGAGCAGCAACTGGGCAAGCGCCACAGTTGGCCCCCCGGCCGGTCCCAGAGCAACGCGTTTTCCTCTAAGTTGATCAAACGATTCAATACTGGACTCAGCTAAGGCAACCAGATGAAGTACACTCGGATGCAAAACACCCGCCACAACCACATTCAATGGTTCGCTGTATGGATCCATTCCCTGGTGCGCAAAGTACGCTAAGTCAGCATTCGTAAGCCCCATCTCAATATCATGAGTAGCCAGAAGACGGGGGTTCGCAATTGCCCCTCGGGTTACTACTGGCACCATGGATACACCCTCAGCATACTGCGTTACCAAGCTGGAAATACCTTGGCCGATAGGGTAGTACGCACCACCCAAGCTTGCCGTGCCAATCCGTAATTCATTCTGAGTTTCAGTTACATCACAGGACGCTGATAGAAACACAGAGAAAATAACAAGAAAACGAACCATAACAACGGGCTGCATCTAAAATTAATCTCAGTTCTTGAATCCCTATCTTTCTTATTCAATCTTCGCAATTATAAAGCTCAGTTTCTTCCAAACGAAGGGATGTTTATACTCATTATTATATGCCCCTATCAAGCACTTTAGTAATTGGTAAATGAGGGATAGGTAACGTTTTTTCATATTTGGTTTTAATTGTTTTTCCGCTCAACTCATTTGGCTGCCATTTTTAAAATGATCCGAGAAAGGTTCTGCTATCTAGTACTAACGGTACTTATTGCGCTGTCAGGCTGTGGTGGTGGATCCTCACCTTCCCCAACACCAACTCCTCTGGCTCCGACACCGCCTGCCCAACCTACCAGAGCAGAAGCGTTTCAATTCCTCGAACAAGCCACCTTTGGCCCCACAGAAAGTGAAATTAATGCCGTCATCAGTCTTGGTTTCGAGGGATGGATCGATAAGCAGATAGAGCAGCCAGCTTCTCTTCAGTTACCTCATTTAGAATCCTTGGAGCGCCCGAATAATCTGCGTCAATTGCAAGATGAGCGTGTTGGAATTTGGTTCCGTAATGCCATTCAAGAACCCGATCAACTTCGGCAACGTATTGCTTTTTCGCTATCAGAAATAATGGTCGTGTCTGAGATCGGGGCACTCAGGGATGCTACCTATTCACTCGCGAGTTACTACGACATGCTCTCCAGAAATGCCTTCGGTAATTTTCGTGACTTGATAGAGGATGTCACACTACACCCTGCCATGGGTGTGTATTTAAGTATGCTGGGCAATGAAAAACCAAACCCTAAAAAAAATATTCGCCCTGATGAGAACTATGCAAGAGAAATGATGCAACTCTTTACGATTGGGTTGGTGCAACTCAATATTGACGGAACGGAGAAGCTCGACTCTGAAGGCAGGCCCCTCCCTACCTTCGATCAGGAAATTGTAGAAGGTTTTGCCCACGTTTACACCGGCTGGAACTATGCTGATGCGACAAGTTTTAGTAAAGCAAAGCGTGATGATGTTAACCAAATAAAAGCCATGCAACTCTACAGCAACAAGCACGACCAAGAACCTAAGATGTTACTGAGCGGCATTACTCTGCCTGCCGGACAAAGTGGTACCCAAGACCTCAAGGGTGCGCTTGATAATGTTTTTCAACATTCGAATGTCGGGCCATTTATAGTAAAGCAACTCATACAACGACTTGTTACGAGCAACCCATCGTCCGCCTATGTGGCCCGGATAGCTGCCACTTTCAATGATAATGGTCAGGGTGTAAGGGGCGATCTTGAAGCGTAGTTAAAAAAATACTGCTAGACGCTGAGGCGCGTCCCTCGTCGGAAACCAATATCTCAGGAAAGCTAAAGGAACCACTATTACGCGTAACTCAACTTTGGCGTGCCTACAACGCAGAAACACCTAATGATGATTACAGATTTTACTACTGCTACAGTGGCGGCAGCTGCGCGAATTCCTTAAGTGCAAGAGAGCCTTATATTGTTTTTGGTCAAGGGCCCCTGCAATCGCCATCAGTCTTTAATTTTTTCAGCCCCTTCTATGCACCTTCTGGCACAATTCAGAACTCTGAATTTGTGGCTCCTGAGTTTCAAATTGCCACTGAATATCAGAATACACACCTCACCAATTTCTTTTTTTCGCAAATTTTCCTGTTAAATTCTCAAACTCCCGGCCTTAAAAACCGAGATGTTTATATCGATATTGATGAAGAAATTTTATTGGCCGGAAACACAACGACCCTTATCAATAAAGTTGCAGATAAACTCTTAGCGGGGAACATCTCCAACGCACTTAGATCCCAGGTTGATACGCTACTTGAACAAATTCCTGTATCAAATGCCGAAGAGCGGGCAGCTACAGTAATCTATTTGATCGCATCTTCACCAGAGTTCGCACGATAACATCACGACAAGTGAGCTTATGAAAAAAATTAGTCGCAGAAAATTTCTAAAGTCTACCGGTGCAGGTGCGGCCCTGATGACACTTCCCGGAAGCACATTCAGCCAGATGATTCAACAGCCTGGAAAATTTACAGACTTTCGTGCCCTAGTCTGTGTCTTTTTATTTGGCGGCAATGACTCTTTTAACATGCTGGTACCGCGCAGCGGAGCAGAATACAACGTTTATGCGGATTCACGTCAAAATCTAGCCATTGCCCGAGAAAGCCTATTACCTATTCAGTCCCTCAACCCAGATGGCTCTCTCTACGGACTGCACCCATCAATGAATGCGATACATAATCTTTTTGAGAGCCAACGTGCAGCCTTTGTTGCTAATGTTGGCCCTCTGATAGAACCTACAACTAAGGAACAGTACCGCAACAAATCAGTAAAATTACCTCCACAGCTTTTCTCTCATAATGATCAGCAGGCCCAGTGGCAAACATTGCGTGGTCAGAAACCCAGCAAAACTGGCTGGGCCGGCCGTGTAGCTGATCTTCTCCGACTTAATGTTTCAAGCCAGCGTCTTGCAATTAATGTCTCCCTTTCCGGAAACCAGCTTATGCAGGAATCTGAAGCTGCTGGAAGCTATGTTATAGGACCAAACGGACCCTTGGCTTTCCTGGGATTCGATACAGGAAGGCCATCATCAATGAACTATTTTCCCGATAAACAGCGTATTGCTTTTAACCAAATCATTGGTGCAAATTACAATAATTTATACGAACAAGCCTTTGCCGAAATTCAGGAGCGTGCAATAGCCAATGTTGACAGTGTCAATTCCGCCTTTAATAGCGCGCCCCCCCTAGCAACCCCCTTCCCCGCATCTTCTCTTTCCCAGCAACTTAAGACAGTTGCACGACTTATTAGTGTAAGAGAGCAGCTTCAAATGAAACGGCAGATTTTTTTCGTCGCGACTGGTGGATTTGATTCACATGATGATCAAATCCAAAACCAACCAGGCCTACTAAGTAATGTGAGTGAGTCGATCAATGCCTTCTATAATGCAACGATAGAGCTTGGTATTTCTTCCGAAGTCACTACCTTCACTCAGTCTGACTTTGGGCGAACATTGACATCTAACGGCGACGGGACAGATCATGGCTGGGGCGGCGTCCAAATGATCGTAGGGGATTCAGTGCTTGGCCGAAATATCTATGGAGTGTATCCGAGGCTGGAGATTGACGGGCCGGACGATGTGCGCGGCGGAAGAATGATTCCAACAACGTCAGCCGACCAATACGCGGCAACCCTAGCTAAATGGATTGGCATACCTGGCTCAGACCTCATGCAGGTAGCACCTAATATCAACAATTTTTTTCAGCAGGATCTTGGTTTTCTTATTTAGAAACAGGATTTATATTACAGCACGAGGAAAACTGCCAAAACCTCAAAATCAAAAATACTTCTATTACCTTTTTTCCGATTGATCAGGCACGCTGATTACCCGGGCTTTCGATAAATGACGAACGCTGATGTACACCAAGGATGCAACTACAATTGAATCAAGCGCCGCTATTCCCGTAAGGGTAAAAAATGTATTCGTGGAAAAAAACCCAGCGAATGAACCTGCTGCCCACGCCGAAAATGCGGGATAATTAAAGGATTCTACATGCTCAGCTGCCTTCCAATCATATTCTCCGCGTGCGAACACAAAAAAGTCGGTCACCAGTATCCCTGCAATCGGGGGTATGGTAATACCCAGTAATAGCAGAAACGGTACCAGTGATTCATCAATATTGAATGTCGCAAGCACTGTTCCGATAATTGCAGCGACTATGACAAGCTTCCACTTTTCAGTTGCCCTGAATAAAGCAGTAAATGCTAGGGATGATGAATACAAATTGCTCGCATTAGTCGTCCAGGTTGCCAAAATTAACAAAATAAGTCCTCCGGTACCCAGCCCCAAGCTGAACAAAACTTGGATAAAGTCTCGTTGTCCACTACTTATTCCAACAATGGCGAAGAGGCAGAGTATTACCGGATAGCCAATCAAAAAGCCGATGGACGCCCCAATGACTGCATCGATTTGCCTTCTCACGTACCTACAGATATCAGGAAATAGGATTGCCCCTACGATGAAGCCACCGACCACGGCAGAAATTGCGTTTCCAAATGTCATTCCTTGCGAAGAGTAGCCTAAAATATTTTCCCAGCTCGTATTTTCAATCGACTTCGTAAGAACAACAAAAAGAAATACCAACATTAAAGGCACAAAGAACAGTGAAATTTTGTCTAGTGCCTTGAATCCAAATATTGTAGTTGATGCCATCAAAATCGACCCGGCAATCAAATAAAGCTGTGTACCATGGTCAACACCAAAAAGAGCGACGACGCCGGACTGCACGCCCTTAGCAAAAAGAATCGCTGAAACACTAAACCAGCAGAGTAACGTGATACCTACCAGAAAGCTGATCATTGATGCACCTTTTCTTCCGAATGCGTACTGCAGAAGTACGTAGGTAGACAGGTGGGTTCTGGCAGCTACAATGCCAGTTGCCGAGGCTACCAGAAGAAGTATGAGCCCACCGATCTGGGCCGCTCCAGCAGTCCTAAGGATACCCAGTGTGTGGCCGAGTTCGATGCCCACCAGAAAAGCCGGTATAGCAATGTTAATACCTACAATGATAAGTCCAACCCTCAACCCGCTCACTGTTTTCTCAGTTGGTACCGGGCGCCTTGAGTAATCCTCAAAAAGTCTTCGGATTCCGGTTGCCGTATTTTTCATAATAGATAGCCTGTAGACGCTAAATACCGTCGTGAAGATCCTCTAAGCAACAAAATTCTTCGTCAATCCCAAATTCCCTTGGCCCAACAACCTTGAGTGCTTCTGGTGTTCTCAGGATTGGAGCAGCACTAACACCTATTATTTTTATTCTTTGTCCATATCGAAGATGCTCCACTGTAATCGGTTGGCCCGTTTCCCTATCAACCATACAAATGAGATCTGGCACAATGGCTACCGTCTTACCATTTCGCCGCGCCACTAAATTTTCATTTTGAAAAATAACCTGCATCTGGTTACCTGAGCCATCAATATCATCGAGATCGCAACGACCAATCGCAAAACCTTTCGTGGTCTGTCGATGAAGATCTGTCACCTTTCCATCAAATAATACCTTGCAGTGCTTGTAGTACTCAGTAGAACGAAGAAAATTCATCAAAGCTGAAATGGGATCACCCTTGGCTCGACCTTCTCGTATGGAGCGTCCCAATTCAAGTGCGATACGCAAAGTTCCTTTAACACTGAAATTCTTAACTTGTTTTCCTGTCATTGGGTAGCAAGACATCATAACGGTTAAACCCATCTGTATTGCTATCGAACGAATGATCCCCTCCGCGCGCTTTGGGTCCTGGGTCTCAACAATTGCCGTTTCCAGATGCTCATTAACAACAACGGCTGGAGTAGCCGATACTCCAAATGCGCTAAAGGTGGTCATTTGAAGTTCGGGGAAGGCTCTCCCCATGCCATCACAGTTTACTAAGGGCAAATTGTTTCGCGCCGCAGCAATAATTGGTATGACAGAATTCAGTCCCCCTATCTCGGCAGAACAGATACCATCCGGTTTTTTACCCAGAAACTCTGATAACCGCGTTATGGCCAGATCTATATCCTCACCGGAAGCGGCTTTTTCCACCAAAACGGTTGGTGCTCCTAACATAGCAACTGGCAGTATCATGGCATCATCGTCTAAATCTTCTGGCTCAATGATGGCCGGGATCCCAAACCGCTCAATCGCATGCATCGCCATCAGTCGCCCGATATAAGGATCCCCGCCCCCTCCAGATCCTAAAAAAGCTGCGCCGTCTGCGAGATCCTCTAGATCCCTTGTGCCTAGGAGCAAGCAGCTATCTGCCTTTACCTTTTCATTTATCATGCACGCAGCTCCCCTGCTGCCTTAACACGCAGACGTACCGCATTACCCGGCATATAGGCCAAGTATATTTCTTCAAAATCAATTACCTCTACCGAGGACTCGTTTGCACCAGCTTCAATGGCATTTTTTATTGCTTCTTTTTTTGCGCAATCAATAGCAGTCTCGCGTCCCACTTCTTCATATGAATAGACTTTGTCAATCTCCCCACCAACCTGTGTTATTGACGCACCAATAGCATTCGCTACGCCTGCGTGATCTGGAACGATAATTTCGGATACACCGGCAATATCCCTGTTAACCAGAATTGAACCGCCGCCTACTAATATCAGTGGAACTTCATTGCTACTGGTCTTCATTCGGTCTACCAAATTTTCAAGCATTTGATGAATAACACCAAGAGATTCGTCGATAAAGGTAGGGGACAAATCTAAAAGTCTGGAGCGATCACCGATATCTGCATGGCCTGCGGCAACAGCGATATCAGTCGCAGTCAGTATGTCGCCACCAAATGTCCGCGCTGCATCTTTTATCCGAAAACCTACCGATTCAGGACCTATTTTTATATTGCTATTCAGTTTTACCAAGCTTCCACCACCAAGACCCAATGCCAAAATATCCGGCATCCGAAAATTCGTACGTACACCACCGATATCGACTGTTACCGTAGATTCCCTTGGAAAACCATTAACCAACATACCTACATCTGTTGTAGTCCCGCCGATGTCTGCTACCAAAGCATTTTTGATGCCAGAAAGATAGGCAGCTCCTCGCATGCTATTGGTCGGGCCTGATGCAAAAGTAAGCACCGGATACTTTTCGGCAAAGTCTGCGGTCATCAGCGTACCGTCATTCTGACTGATGTAAAACGGAGCGGAAATGTCCAATCTTGCCAGCGCATCACGAAAAGAAGCAATGAGGCTTATTGAGAGATCTGAAAGACTGGCATTCATGATTGTCGCATTTTCCCTTTCCAATAAACCTATGCGACCAATGCGCGAAGAAAGAGAAACACTCACGTCAGGAATCTCGCATCGTACAATTTCTTCTGCCAATTTTTCCATATTATCGTTTAGTGGTGAAAATACGCTCGTAATAGCCACACTGCGTATTCCCTTTCTACCCAAATCCTTAGCTGCGCTAGCAATAGCACTTTTGTCTAAAGGAGCTATCGGACGACCATCGAATTCATAACCACCACCAACTAGGTAGTGATGTTGTCCGATTGCACGAGCAATATCGTCCGGCCAATCAATCATTGGAGGTAAGCTTCGGGTTGCCGGCAAGGCCAGCCGAATGATACCAACCGGCAGCAAAAATCGGCGTTCAACAAAAGCATTAGTGAATTGGGTTGTGCCAACCATGACGCTTTGTACCTGCTCTGGCCGGATGGACGAGGCCTTCAGTACGCTCTCAACAGCGGTAACAATTCCATCGCTGACATTTTCACTAGTAGGTGCTTTGTGGGAAACCTTTACTTCACTGCCACACATAAGCACTGCATCTGTATTGGTTCCACCAACATCAACACCTATTCGCATGGCTTCCATATATTGTTTCCTCTCTTCAGAACACGCATATCAAAAAGACATAATGCAGTCTCTATCCATACATTTGGCACGGGAGATGATGGGTATTTGACTACAAATTGCGATCGATGCCGTGGACGAAGGATTCTTTTTTTTCTACAACCCCTGAGTCCCGATAGTTTGGTTCGGGCCCCCTAGGCCTCGATTAGTGATGTCGTAACTGAAACCATCTGCAAGGCGGTAAATTCTAGTCGTTCGCAGCCTTTTCGCACCCGTGCGTGCGGGATTGCCAGAAAACTCAAGCACATCACCAACACTAAAGGTATTAGCGGTCCACCCTACATTGGTTGCCAGAATCGTGTTGAGCAGCTCCAACATCCAGGTCACTTGCTCTCCGTCATCAGTCATTACTTCCATGTAGAGAAAACAATGAGGGTTGCGCCAAACGAAACTACTCACCCGGCCTTCCATCTCTACCAACTGATCAAGCTGGTAATTTGCAGAAAAAGAGTGGTGAGCATCAGCCCCAGTCGAAAGCCACAAAAAAAACATCAAGAAAAATTGAGCTAATTTTCTGTTCATGCGTTACCCGCCACATGGATAAGGTCGAAGAGCTGTGACATCCGGCCGGTGTCGAAAAGCAATGACACGCATAAACGGAGCGCTAAAGTAGACTGGGTCCTCCACGGTCATCATCAGCAAAAGATAATCTCCATCTCGAGTATAACGCTCTTCTAACTGAACCTTTTCACTATGGGCTACCCCGTTTCGGCGTACATAATTTTCTATGATGTGGGTCGTGTGCACTACCAAGGTCTGGCCTTCCCAATGCCCAATGGAGTGCCCCATAAAAGTATGCGGCGCTTCCTCTGGTGGATGGCTAACTCCACCCATATGTACCTTGCGCACCTGCTCGCAGGACTCCATCTTCAACGTAATCATGTCCGGTTCCTGAATAATCTGAAACGGAAAAGAACTTCGCATGATATTGGTAGGGGAATGAGGTTTGCTCAAATTCTCCGGTAAATAGTCATCATCAGGATTCCAAGACTTGGCCTTGGTTAGCCCGGCCTCACTCAACGGTAAACCCCTAAAATCACCGAAATCCGGGCCAGGCCCCCGATACTGCTGGTCCTCTGGCTCAAACATGCCGGCCCAGAAACCAGAAAAATCCGGCACATCATCCTCAGCCCCCCACGCTCTGGACAGGCTAGCTACCAGCCCTACGCAAGCGACCAAAATTAGGAAATACTGGCGATCCACCAGTTTAATATATGCCAGAAAACAGGCGTTTACCACATATATGTGGAATCAGAGTACGTCCTTTTGTCCGGCTCCATAAGGCCCCGTACGAAAATTATGGTCAAATCATCGCTCTAATCAAAAATATCCAAAGGCAGAATCGCTGTAACGCCCACATTGGGTACATCTACTAGCTGACCTATCCGTAAATCCACTGCAACGCTTGTAACAATGTAAGCCTGCTCCGGGGTAAGGCCGCGAGTCTCTACAAGGTAATCAATCATTTCCAGGAGGGCATTTCGAGCCGCAAGCGAAATATCCTTCGATAAATTCTCCAGCTCAGCCACCTTGCTGGAGCCCAAGTAATCCAGATCTGGCGGAACTTCGCCCCGATCCTTTAAGGGAAAGCCAGTGGTAGCGTAGAAACGACGCGAAGGAATATCAAGAAGGCCAGTGGGTCCCTCGTAGTGTGGACCCCGGGTCAGCTCTGGGCCATCTCTAATCACACGCGTAGTTACCATGACATCCGCGTCCATTTCAATAGCGGTTCCAGACACTTCTCCGTCACCCTGAGCAAAATGCAAGTCTCCTAATGCCAGACCACAGCCCTCAACGTAGCAAGGAAGATAAACTGTCACACCGACACCGAGATAACGTATATCCATGTTTCCCCCATGCTCCCGGGGCGGTCCAGTTCGTAAGCATTCTTTGGCTTTGGTACCTTCAGGACCACAAATCTTCCCGGGAACAGCGTGTGTAGCTGAGGGAAGACTCACAGCACCACCTTGCAAGGCAAGTGCCGCTTCCCTAGCCAACATCACAGAATGCTGTTCGGGTCCCGGCAAAACAGTGACAATCCCTGGAAAACTCGCATTGGGAATACGAACTCCCGGTATATCAGCGCTGGTCGCCTCCAGTCGGTTAAGGTGCCATAAAGCACCAGTGGAACCCTGGATCTGGTCGGACACAAAGCCACTTCTCGTAACCCGCGTGAACCCAAACTCACCGGGATCAATATCAAGTATGGTGACACCAAGCGTATCACCTGATTTCGCGCCATTAATATAAATGGGGCCAGTAAGCGGGTGTACGGCGCCAATATAAGGTGGCTCACCGCGATCATCCCGATAGGCACTATTGGGGTCTAAGTGGGAATCCCCTGCATTACGCGTCCTGAAAACAATTACCTGCCCAGGTTCTGCCTGCGCAGTCATCGGAATATCAGGATGCATCCGGTTAAAACAAGCTATATCCTCAGCACAACGGTTACCCTCACGACCTACAACCAATACATCATCTTGAGCAAACCCGCTATCACACACAAGACTCACCCCTAGCACAGAGATCAAGTACAAATTTGTTAAAATACTCTTCACTTTGCCTCCCAAAATAGCCTGCTAACTAATAGGCTGAATGATCATCGCACAAAATACTTTAATACTCTTCGGTGTCGGCTCCCCTTCCCTAAAAGATTCCTAATCGCCAAATTTTTTAGGGTTCATATTTATCCTACATTTAAAATGATAATATATTCGTAACTATTTATTTTATATAATACTTTTTTGAATTTTCTTCCTCAATATGCCGAGTTTCCATCACGATGAACACCGCCACTAGCCAACGTGAGTATCTGCATTCAATCAGTGCTTCGCTAACCTTCTTGGTGAATACCGGCGAAAAGCCAGTGATCTACCCCTCCGAAGGGGGTGGGCGCGAAGAGAAACGTACCGGGCAGTCAATTGATTGCAACGTGACTATAGAAAATGCTTGGGCACAGGCTGAGGGATTCAGTCTGAATATGCAGGGCTTCCAACTCATGTCTCATATTAGTCAGGTACAGAATTTTTATAGTCCCATAGAAGTTGAAAAAATCTACAATTTCGAGCTCGAAAACTTGCTGAAAGATATTACGGGCGCTTCACGCGTAGTGATTTTTGATCACACGTTTCGAGCTGATTCCAAATCAGTACGAGAAAAAAGAAAAATCCGTGAACCATCTGAAACGGTCCATAGTGATTACACAGAGGTCTCAGCTGTCCAACGCGTCCGTGATTTATTTCCACCCAGTGAGGCTCAACGCCTTCTGAGTAAACGATTTTCAATAATTAATGTGTGGAGGCCTATCAATGGGCCCGTAGAAACAGCGCCGCTAACAGTGTGTGATGCACGCAGCCTTTCGTCAAAAGATCTTATTGCAACAGAGCGCAGAAGTCGGGGTCGAATTGGTGAAACATACCGGATTGCATACAACCCAAAACAACGCTGGCTGTACTTTCCAGTCATGCAGCCCGAAGAGGTTCTGCTGATTAAGTGCTGGGACTCCGATGAAAATATTGGAGCGCGCTTTTCAGCCCATACATCGTTCCAGGACCCGAGAAGTCCAGTCCACGCCAAGCCGCGGGAGAGTATCGAATCGCGCGCCTTCGTTTTTTTCACTTGAAATCATATTATTAGGTAACAAATTTATATATAAAAGTGATTTCTTAAATATACTAGAAGAAACTACACTGTATAACTCAAAAAGATTTCTATCAGGAGAAAAGCTTTGAAACTTGAAACTCAATGCCTACATGAAGGCGCAGCCCCAGATCCGAGTACTAACTCACGGGCTATGCCCATTCATCGGACCGCTTCTTATGTATTCAGGGATACTGAACACGCTGCCAATCTTTTCGGGCTAAAGGAACTGGGTAACATTTATACACGACTAATGAATCCTACCCAGGATGCTCTAGAGCAGCGTGTAGCAGCCTTGGAGGGAGGCGCAGCAGCACTGGCCTTAGCATCGGGTACAGCTGCCACGTTCAATGCTATTAATAATATCTGCCAAACGGGGGATGAAATTGTGTCCGCCGACAATTTATATGGCGGAACCTTTACTATGTTTAACGATATTTTTCCACAGTTTGGGTACAAGGTATCTTTTGTGGATCCCAACGTGCCTGAAAACTTTGCCGCTGCTATCACACCAAACACAAAGGCACTTTTTTGTGAAACTCTCTCAAATCCTGCCTGCGACGTAGCCGATATAGAGGCTATTTCTAGTATTGCTCATGCACATGGGATCCCATTAATCGTAGATGCAACCTTCACAACACCTGTATTACAACGCTCCATCGAATTTGGTGCCGATATAGTAATCAATTCACTCACCAAATGGATGGGAGGGCATGGTACGGGAATCGGTGGAATTGTTGTTGATGCGGGGAAATTTAACTGGCAGAGCGATAAATTTCCCTTGATGGTCGAGCCGGAATCCTCTTATCACGGTGTTCGCTGGGCATATGATCTGCCTCCAGAACTTCTACCCGTTGCATATATCCTTCGAATGCGTGTTGTGCCGCTTCGTAACCTGGGTGCATGCATTTCACCTGACAATGCATGGATTTTTGCTCAGGGCATCGAGACTCTTTCGTTACGAATGGAGAGGCACTGTCAGAATGCCAAGGGAATTGCCGAATATCTGCAGAAACACGCGCAGGTGGAATGGGTCCGGTATCCTGGGCTGAAAGAAGACCCATCGTATGCTTTAAATGAAAAGTACCTGAGCGGAATGGGTGGCTCAATGGTCGTATTTGGAATAAAGGGAGGACTCGAGGCTGGAAAGAAATTCATTGAGGGCCTGGAGATGTTCAGTCATCTGGCAAATGTTGGGGACTCAAAGAGCCTAGCTATCCACCCAGCCACAACGACACATTCACAGCTGACCCCGGAGCAGCAGGGTGATGCAGGCATCTCTCCAGAACTCGTTAGGCTATCGATCGGGATAGAGCATATTGACGATATCACTGAGGATATAGATAAAGGACTTGCAGCGTCCAAATAAATCAGTAAAAAAGTTTACTGGCATTGGTAGTTGTGAAGTGTGCTCACAATGACACATAGCGTAATGACTTTCCCCGAGTTTGCCCTGGAAAGCGGCAGAACCCTGAAGGATGTGCCTGTAGCATATAAAACCTGGGGTAAACTCAATGAGGCCGCTGACAATGTCATCGTAGTATGTCACTCCCTGACCAGTAATTGTGATGTGGAAAGTTGGTGGGCACCCTTAATTGGCCCCGGTAAGGCGTTAGATACAGAACAATATTTTGTTCTGTGCGCCAACGCTATGGGCTCGCCCTACGGAACTGTCTCTCCGTTATCTGTAGATCCCCTAACAAAAACTCATTACGGACCAAACTTTCCAGTACCCACGATCCGCGATACCGTTAACTTGCACAAAAAACTCCTGGACAAGCTTGGAGTCAAACGAATTGCATTTCCGATCGGTGGCTCCATGGGAGGAATGCAGGTCCTTGAGTGGGGCTTTTATGGAGATTTTGTACTTGCTCTGGCACCTATTGGTGTTGGTGGGCGTCACTCGGCCTGGTGTATAGGGTGGAGTGAAGCCCAAAGACAGGCGATCTACCAAGACCCTGCCTGGAACAACGGTAACTATCCTCCAGGAGAAGGTCCATCCGGGGGGCTCTCCATCGCAAGAATGATTGCCATGATTTCTTATCGGTCGTTTCATTCGTTTCAGGAAAAATTTGGGCGTATAACAGTCGATAAAGATAAAGAGGGGCGTTTTTCCGTCGAATCATACCTCCATCACCAAGGGGAGAAATTGGTTGACCGTTTCGATGCCAACTGTTATTTGCGGCTAACTGAATCCATGGACAGCCACGATGTATCTAGGGGACGTGGAAATTATTCTGAGGTTCTCTCAAAAATCAGGCAACCTACCCTCGTCATTGGAATTGATAGCGACATACTCTATCCATTAGATGAACAAAAAGAACTATCCACATATTTGCCAAATGCAACACTAGAGGTTTTGGTATCCGGTCATGGACACGACTCATTCCTCATTGAGACTGAAACTGTAAATAGAATTGTAGCTGAGTGGAGACAAACAATCGTTGAGCCACTACTCCGCAAAAACAGGTAAATTATTTAACCGAACAAACGCCTAAAACCTACCTAGTATTCCAAAGCTGCTGCGGAGGAGCATCATACACCTGAGTTTGGTGGCTAATACCATTCGCGATCGAAACGAAAATTGCTGCCAAAGAAACGGCCAAGACAATAACAAAGAAAGATGATTTATCCATCAAAGGTTCCTTGAATCAGGTACGAATTCTAACATAGGTCACGCATATCGCTCGGTCTGAGCGCAATGTTAGTCGATATTCTTAGCGTCCTTGTACATCACCCGGTGCCGCTCATTCTTAACCCAGTCCTCGATCTGCTCGAGACTCATGTAATGAGTTGAGTCAAATTTATTCCAATTAATAATCTGATCCAGTTTCTTCTTCCAACGCTTGTATGGTTCCTTCCTGGGTAAGCCAAAACACATGATATCGAGGACCGACAAATCTTCCGGGATTCCAAGTAATGGCTTCATCTCACGCTGAGCTTCTTCCTGCCCAATAGCAGTCACCCACCAGACGTTATAACCCAGGGCAGCAGCAGCGAGATGAGCAGACATGGTTGAAGCGGCAACACTTTGCAGCAAGATGCGTTCTGCATTTTCGATATACATCTCGTTTAATTCCGAGCTCACCAAATTCCTGTTGTCATCCTTTAAAACCGGGAATGCCCTTACCATCCTAAAATCTGAAACAACCACGATAAGGCCGGGTGCTGCAGCTAAACCCTTGTAGTTTGGTGTCGGAAATTTCATTTTAAGTTGGGCGCGTAGTTTTTGTTCGCCTACGAAATAATTGGATATTTCTTCTTTCACCTTCTTATCCGTCACTACAATATACTGCCAAGGCTGAGCATTTGCCCCAGAAGGAC